>JACCEC012326305.1_pt1 | contig 54209 bp, 74 predicted proteins | sample 7450121 | NCBI WGS metagenome assembly JACCEC01 (sample SAMN15323455, study PRJNA562643) | freshwater metagenome | isolation source: river surface water | place: USA:Blue River Watershed | collected 2017-08-18
CGTATAGATAAAACTGAAGCCCTTAAAAGAGAATATCTAGCTATTTTAGAGTAGCTAGTGTTCCTTATTATGCTTATTTTGAAAGTGTAAGTATAATTTAGAACACAAGGAGAAAGTATGGAAGTTATTAACCAAGGTTACACGTACCTAATGCAAGGTATGATTGGATTAGTTGTAGGAGGAGTTATAGGACTTACTTTATATTCGTTAGCTAACCATAAATTACTTATAAAGGAGAAAGTATGAGATTACAAGATTACACAAGAGGGGATATAAACGCTGCGTTTATATGCTTATGGGGTATGACTAAACCATTAAAAAAGTCTTATGAGGACTTAGAAGGTAAAAGTGTGCCTTTTATAATTATGCAACAAAGATGGGATGGACGACAAGGTTTTCCAGGAGGTAAGGTAGAAGCAACTGAAGGGTTAGCTGAGGGTGCTATTAGAGAGCTTAAAGAGGAACTTAATTGGGAAATTAAAGAGGAGTCTCTATCGTTTGTATGTACACATTTAGGCTACGCTAAAACGCCTCTTGGAGACTCTGCACATACCCATTTGTACTCTTATGAGATAACTTATGAAAAAGCAATAGAGATATTAAAGCACTTTACCCCAAATGATGAGGTATTGGGGTTACATTTAGTACTTCTAGAAGACTTTGGAACTAATGATGGTATTATAAATACTCTTAAACAGCACTATCCAGTGACTGTTAGGGAAGAAATAGCTACTTTATGCACAAAGTTACCTGTTTCTGAAAAGTGCCTTAGGGTTATGGAGCAAAACGTACCTGTAGAGGCTTACACTATAAATACAGAAGCAGAAAATGCGTACCTTAACTGTTACAATATAAGCACTGAATCAGTTGTAAAAGCTGCAAACGATTTCACAGAAGGTGCTAAAAATGGTATAGATAGTGCTGTTAGTAGCGTAAAAAGTGCAACAAGGGGTTCTGTAAAGAAAATTTTTGATGCGTTTAAATGGTAAAATAAATTAAAAGGAAAGTAAAATGAAAAGATTAATGTTAATGTTAGCTACATCAGTAGCATTGTTTGGAAATGATATAGTAATATCAACAGGTGCTAAAAGCAAAACGTTCTATAAAATTGGTACAAACATTCAAGGAGTTGTACCAAATGTAGATGTAATTACTTCTAAAGGTTCTATTGAGAACCTTGAAAATATCAAAAATGGCAAAGCAAACGTAGCTTTAACGTTTGCTGATGCTTATAAAAGTTACATTACAAAGTACCCTGAAATGGCTAACAAAACAACTATTTTAGGTACAGCTGGTTATGGATGTCTTTATGCTGCAGTTAGAAAAGATGGTAAAGTATCAAATGAAGATGACTTACAAAAGAAAGATATTAAAGTTGCAATAGGGAAAAGAGGGGCAGGTTCTAATGCCACTTGGGAATTTATGGGACAGTTAGATAAGGACTATAAAAATCCTATAATTGAGTATTCAGGGGACAATATAGCACTTGGTAAGCTTAAATCAGGACAGTTAGACGCTGTATTGCAAATGCAAAATCCTTCATTAGATAACGCTATTGTAAAAGCTGTAAACTCTTCTAAAGACTTAGAGTTCATTAGTATTGATGATTATTCCCTAAATGATACGCTTCCAGATGGACAGCCAGTTTATAGGTACAAAAATGTAAGTGTAAGCTCTGGGGTATTTGTAAATAGCTCAGTAAAAACAATTTGTAGTGATACACTAGTAATTGTAGACACGGGATTAGATGAAGAGATGCACGAAGCTATTGCTAATGTACTTGTTAATAATCAATCTACTGTATTATCAGGGACTATTGACAAATGAAAAAGTACTTTTTAATCTTTATAAGTACTTTAGTAGTACTTGCTGCAGGTATAGGAACGCTGTACTTCAATGTTGAGTCCGTTCAACATAAAGTTTACGATGTGAAAGCTGACTTAATAGGTACTAATAGGACTGTAATTTTTTATAGCCCTATTAGTGGGCAAGAAATTGATAGAGCTTCTGATAAGGAAGTTAGATACACCTATGACGGTAGCTCTATAAGAGTGTGGTTAGGTAGTAAGAATCAAAAGGTTCATTCAAACTTACCTTTTATAATTAAGGACAATAAATGAGAGGGATTATATTAGCTTTTAGTATAATAGATATGGACGATATACATCAAAAAGCTAAAAGATTTATGGACTCTCAAGTTCTTAAACAGGGAGACGTACTTAGTATTAATGGTACTGATGTGTATATTAAGTACATCACAGAAGATGCTTTAGTAGTAAGTGATGGAGTTACTGAACAAGTAATATACAAGAAAGATTTAAAAGTTAAAGGATATAGAAATGGAAAATGAAGCACAAAAAGGACTTGAAACTCTATTTAGCCACAGTGGTACAAACGTAAATGTATTCCAGATGAACAGAAATGAGGTAACTACTGAGTTAGCTGCAGGGTTTTACAGTCTTAATTATAATCCTATATCAGGGTTTTATTTAAAGGTAGAGGAGAGACCTGTGTTACCTAAAAAGATTTATGGTAGCCACATAGCAAGAGCTGAGAAAGTAATCAGAACTTATAAAGAAAGAGCAGCTGTTGGTAAGAGTACTGGTGTACTATCAGTAGGAGAAAAAGGGCAAGGGAAGACAATGCTTACTGAACTTATAGCTACTATGTGCTGTGATAGTGGTGTACCCGTTATTCTTATAAACACCGCCTATGAAGGCGTACAGTTTGCACAATTCCTTAATTTATTAGGGGACGTGGTAATAATCTTTGACGAGTTTGCTAAGCTGTACGGAAAAGAGAAAGAGAACCAAGATGGGTTATTGACTATATTCGACGGTACTATGTCTAGACCTAGACTGATATTACTAACAGAGAATAACGAACATCAACTGAACTCATTTCTTCTTGACAGACCTGGGAGGATATATTATAAGTTCGTTTATGGTAAACTGGACGTTCTTATAATAGAACAAGTATGTGAAGACAAAGGCGTTGCAAAAGATGTAGCAGTAGCTATAGCTGATATGTCTACAAACATTAACGGATTCTCAATGGATATGCTTAATGCAGTCATTGAAGAGCATTTGAGGTTCCCTGATATGGATATTACTGTACTTGTTCAAGATATGAACATTAGTGTTAGAACTACTTATAATGAACAATGTGTACCTTTGGAGATTATTACTACGAAAGAGTACTCTGAAGAATATTCTTGCAGAGTTAATATAAGAATAAAAGATTTATCAGTTCTATACGATATAATGGACTGGGTAGATGTTAATGGAAAAGATGAGTGGCAAGTAACAGAAAAAGATAAAGAATTCTTCCCCAATAAAAAATATGCAAAATCTCACAGAGACGGTGTTTATGTATGTGAAGTTTGTGATGGAGTATACGTTAAATGTAGGTTTATAGAGCCCCACGGGGATGCAATAAGCTTCTGGGGTTGATAATGGAGCAATTAGCTTTATTGCATCCTGCAGCTCAGGTAATAGTACCTTTAGCTATTGCCATAGCCTTTGTAGGCTTTTGGTACGTAGTTATGAAGTACCCTAGATAAAATAAAGGATATTGTATAAATAAGTCAACAGAATTTACAAAGGTAATTGCTGAGAGTGAAGAAGAGGCTATACAGCTAGTGAAAGAAAGCCCTAGTGATTTTGAGTGGAAGTCCTGTGGAGAGTTAGAAAATGAGTATGAAATAGGATAAAGTGTATCTTAGTGGTGGAATCAAGTAGTAACATCTAATGTTCAATAGGTCGCTTAGACCTCACTACGAAAAGACATTAACAAGGCTCTGGTTTAAATATGGGTGTATGGTGCTGCAGCAGGGTACATCAAGAAGCCTTTAGACTATTACCTTGCCTTCGGGTAGATAAGAGTAACCTATTATGTACAGTAGGGAATTAAAAAGTGCTCATCCACAGGTGGAAGCCCTGTGGCTAAGAAAAGGAACACGAATACACATACTAAACACTACCAGAAAGACTTTGTTGGTTTCGTCTAGCCCACGTTACGGGCTACTATGTCTGACATAGCATAACGAGAAATGCGTTCGATTGTCTATCGAAAGAATGTGGTGCAAGTCCACAAGATGACTTACTAAATTATTTAAAGGATAATGTATGAATTTTGGACAAGCATTAGACGCCTTAAAGCAAGGTGTAAAAGTATGTAGGAGTGGTTGGAATGGTAAAGGTATGTTCCTATTTTTAGTACCAGGCTCTACTTTTAAGGTAAATAGACCTCCACTATTAGGTATATATGAAGAAGGTACCGAGATAAATTATAGCCCACATATTGATATGAGAACGGCAGATAATAAAATAGTGCCTTGGTTGGCATCTCAAACAGACATATTAGCTGAAGATTGGGAAGTACTAAACTAAAAGGTAAAAAAAATGATAATCCTAAAAAACAAAAAAGAGAATATATTTGGTGATGGAATTGCAAATGTTGAACATTGGGATTTTTCAAAAGCCAATCTAAATGAAGAAAATAGAATTTTAGCCATAACTCAAGTTGCAAGTATTTGCTACCAAAATCCAAAAGCTTTAGGAAGTGAAAGTTTATACAACAGACTTATGGCAGAAAGCAAAGGGCTTCCAAGTTCTAGTTTTGAATTTGTACCTGTGTTACTTGATTTTATGAAGCTAGAACACGCTGAAATTTTAGCTCCTATTTATTCAAATGCAAAAAAATTTGGTGAAGTTATAGAAGGTAAATATTTACTTACAAATTATAGAGCTTTGGTTTATGATTTTGAAAATCATCCTGAATTTTACTCTTTTGATATTAGAACTATTTACAACACACTTGAAGAGTGTGAAATTATCGCAAAACATTTCAAAGTATTTAATTTTAAAGTTGATTTACCAACAAGAAGCCAAATGGTAAGACATAGAGTTTCTTGGCAAGAATTAAGTAGAAGATATGTAAGTGGTAAAAAAGTACCTTTTGAGTTTTATATTAGTGAAAATATGAAAGATATAAAAAGTGATATTGGAGATACTCAAAAAATCCTTGATATTTGTATCGAACACTACTACAAAGCCCTAGAAGCTGGAGTTAAACCACAAGATGCAAGAAGAATAATTCCACAAGCTGGATATAGTCAAATTTGGGGTGCTTTTATGCCAAATCAACTTGAAAACTATTTTAAATTAAGACTTGACCACCACGCCCAATGGGAAATAAGAATGACAGCAGAGGCTATGAAAGAGCTTATATGTACTCAGTAGTTATTTCTTCATCTGATGGGTACAGCACATCTGTACTACGAACTATAATTGGTTTTCCTACAAAGCAAGAGGCTTTGGATTACGCTGATAAGTTTAATGTAGAACAGGATAGTGTAGAAAGTTGTTCTGATTGGTGTGCGTATGCTAACGTAGTTGAAATGTACTTTAAGAATTCTAAAGAAGAGTTTTTAGAGACTTTAAAGTCCTCTCTAAATATGGATAAATTGGAGAGGGTTAAGACAGATAAGAAGCCCCTTAAAAGGCTCTTAGATTTTATTATAAACAAGGAAGTATGATGCTTGAAATTACTAAGATACACTTTTTAGATGAGCAAATTAGAGACGCTATAAAAGTTGAAGGTTGGGTATATCTTCTAAATATAAGAACTTACAAAGTATTAGAGGATATAACTATACATCCAGAGATGCCTAGAGAAGGAGCTCTCTCAGCCATTTCAGATATAGATAACTTTTTTACCCAGCTTCTAGGGGAAGAAAAGCCTAAATTTATACCTAAAGGTACATTAGTTGTAGAGAGTGCTAATATGTACTGGCTCTCTACAAATATAGGGGATACTAGTTTTAAACCTGACGAGTTACTACCATATTTCACAAGTAACAAATTAAAATGTGTATCCGAGCAAAGCTTTTTTGAGACCAAAGATTTTGTTAATCTAGTTCAATCACAAAAACATAGATTGAATGAGGTATTAGAAGAGATAGAACTGGTTGCAAAAGAAGCTGAAGATATTAAAAAATCTCTAGCTTCTTTAGACAAGCTTAAAGATGATTATTACAAATCTAAAATAAACAAGGAGGATTGATGAAATTATTAGAAATATTAACAAAAGTGCCTAGAAAGTTACTCATAGGTATTATTGGAGTTGTAGCATTTATGTACACAATTAGCTACGTAGAAACTGTATCGTTAGGGTATGTTAAAGTATATCAAAATACATTAACAAAGAGTACAAAGGTTTATAAAGGACCAGACTGGTATATTTCTGCACCTTTATTTGGTTCTTCATACGAGTACAAACAGGTTACAACATTGACGTTTAAAGACACTAAAGAAGATGAAGAAACGTCTTATAACGCTAATTCTTTAGACATAAGCTTTGCTGATACGTATAAAGCTAAGTTGCCTATGAGTGCTAGGTTTGACCTACCACAAGATGATATGGCTTTATTAAAACTACATACTGACTTTAGAGGGTATGATAACTTAGTTCATAGTTTATATGTAAGTACTATGAGGGATATTGCAACTAACGTTAGTAAACAGTTTACTGCTGAGGAAGTATTCCAAGGAGGACTTAACTCTCTTAAATCATCTATTGAAGACCAATCTAAATACGGAATAGTTATTACTGAGAGAAGACAGGTACAATCTATATCTGAAATGACGGAGAGAGTCCCTTTAGGTACTGATAAAACTAAATCAGTTATTGAAGCAAAACCTATAATGGTTTGGAAAGCTATCCCTAAAACTGATAAGAGTGGTAATGTTCTAAGAACTTCTAACCCACTTTCTGTGTATAAGATTTCAGTTACTCAGATAAATTTATTTGAACCTCAAGCAGAAGCTAGGTTAGAACAATTATTGACTGATAAGAAAGTTCTAGTTGCTAAGAAAATCTCAAGCGTACAAAAGCAGGAGAACGCAAAGACTGAGATAGAAACTGCGAAACTTGAAGGGGAGGCTGAGAGAACTCGAGCTGAACAGAAAAGAATGATAGAGGCTGATGCGGCTATTATTGAGAAGAAAAAAGAAGTTGAACTGGCTAAGCAACAGGCTAACAGGGAGATTGTAGATAAAGAGAAAGAGGCTAAATTAGCTATTATTGAGAAACAAAAAGAACTTCAAATAGCTCAATCAAATAAAGCTATTGAGGAGGCTAACTCACTATCAGCAATATTTGCTGCAAAAGCTATAAGAGAGAAAGGATTAGCTGAGGCAGCCGTTAAAGAGGCTAACTATAATGCTATAAATGAAGGGATATTTGCTAAAGAGGTTGAAAAGGAAATTCAATTAGCTAAATATTTAGCACTTAAAGAATTCAAAGTAGCTATGCCTACTACTGTAATTGGTGGAGGAACGTCTAATGGAAATTTAGACGCATTGACTAACTTACACATACTTGATAAAGTAAAATAATGGAAGTTGTAGTGTTAATGGCACTACACATTCTGTGTACGTTAGAGTTATTAATTGTTGGTTTACTATCAGATAACCTAGTATTTACAGTATACTCTGCTGTAATGGTTAGTTTATCTGGGGTTTCGGCTTATTATATATCTATAGATTAAGGAGATAAAATGTCTACTTTTTGGAACGCAAAAAACGTAGGAAGAAAATCATATATGAAGAGAGCTTACAAAACTGACGCTAATGGTGAGTCAGTTAGAACTAAAAAGAAAGAGGCACACAAGCCAACGTCCTTTAAAGGACATTCTAAGTACATAGGATGATAAAAGAACTTTTAGAGTTATCTAAGTACAACAGAAGTATTTTTGTTATACAAGATAACTCCTTTAAGCTTCCATTAAAGTATGAGTTCTTCCTAGAGGGCTCTAAGCCTTTATTTGGATTTATACAAGAGGCATCTTGGGAGTACTTTTTATACATTAAAGAGAAATTTAAGTATATTAATTGGTACTATGAAAACGGAGTACTTATTGGTTACTGTTATGGTAACCTTTTAAGGATTGGAATAATAAAACACAGAAGTAAGTTAAAGAGAGGTTAATATGTTAGATAAAGTAAATGAAATTATTGAGAGGTTTGATTCAGTACTAGGAGGAACTTTTAATGGTAGAATGATTAGTAGTACTAATACTAAGTTCCTAAAATACTGTAATGAAGATACATTACTAGAGCTTAGATGTTTAACATTAAGAATACCTGAATTCTTGTTTAGAACGTCTTACGTAATTAAAGTAGAGAGGAAACAATATGAGCTAGTTATAAATACTAGAAATAGCGTGTATGTAACCTCTATATCAGGTAAAGAACCTCAAGGGGTAATATTTGAAATGTCTGAAGAAGAAATAGATATTATAGAGAAGTTTTTAGACTCTACATTATGGAGTGCTGTATGAAAAAGCCGCCAATACAACATATAACACACTACATAAAAGTAGAAATATCTGAAGCATTATCTGCAAGGTTCTTTATAAGATTCCAAGATAGACCTGAGTACGAAGGCAAATGGTACATAGTAAATCATTTTACTAAACATAGAATTCCTACTAATTACTCATTAGTAAAAGAGTTCCTTAAAAAATCCACAGGTATTTATGAGATACAAGGGCAACTGGATAGGTTTACTAAAGCACCTAAAACTAAAGGTAGAAGGTATAGAAAGATTGTAAGAGACTTACAAAAAGATACTTATAATATATTCTATGAATAACATAAGAGGTATAATATACTATAAAGGCCCGGAAGGGGTAAAGATATTATACCGAAATGTTCCTTATAAACACCTTAAATTTACATATAAAATTAACAAATTTATAAATATACCTAACTGAGGGCATTAAGTGTCTTTTATTAGGTGTATAATATACCCTAAAACTAAAGAAAGAAGGAAAAGAATATGGAAATATCTTTAAAGTCCATTGATAGTAAAGCCATAGATACCGCTGTTAGAGCTATTATAGCTGTAGCACAGGACTGTAGAGTTACATCAATAAGAAAGAATAAGTATGGAGTACATATTAGAGTACTTAGAACGAGTGTAGATGCTACTAAGTTAGCAACTACTAGGCTGCCTTCTCAAGTAGAGGCTCACATACTTAGTCCTATGGACTAATTTTAATATAAAGGAAAATAGAATGAAAAGAATAATTGGAACAGTAGTAACAGACGTAGCAGTTGTAGATGCAGTAATTGAAGGTTTAGTGGCTTTAGGTGTAGCAAATATTAATGATATTGATGTTTTAACTGATAAAGATTTAGCAGGTGCATTTGCTGGTGCAAAATTAACTTTAGTGCAATCTAGAGCATTAATCAAAAAATTAAGAGAAGCTGTTGTATCTGAAAACACATACCAACCTGATTTCACAACATTACCAGAACACTTACAGTCTAAAATAGACATTAAAGTAACTGCAAACATTATCCCAGATGTAGATAGTATCGTAAAATGGATTAACATTTTATCATTAAATAACTTAGGTATTGAAGATATTGCAACTGCATTACAAGCAAGAGTAACAGCAAGATTTGGAGAGTTAAAAGTTGGTGCAACACAAGAGCAATTAGAAATCTTTAGAACTGTAAACAAATTCACAAGTATTAATGATTCATTATATGATACATTAATGAGTAAAATCAATATGGCTCAAGGTTTAGTTGATGCAAGACATACAATCATTGAAAATGGTAACAACGTATTCTTACCTGACTTAGTAAGATTTGTTAATGATTCATTAGATTTAGGTGTAAACACTGCTGCAATTGACTTAGCTGTAATTAGAAGAGTGTTAAGTGTTCCTAAAGTAGGACAAAAAGTAAATGTAGAAGATTTCATTATGGCTGCAAATGGGTTCATTGCTAATGTGAACACACAATTAGCAGGATTAAATAGCTTAATCATCAGCTCTACTTATGAATTATACCACGAGTTATATGACTTGTTGGAGTCAAAAGAATTACAAGAGTTCTTAGGTGTTAAAAACAAAGAAGAATTATTAAGAAGTATGGGTGTTGAAATTACACCAAAACAAGCAAGAACATATGGAGAGTTACCAAAATATGTGTTTGCATTGTTAAGTGCTATTGAAAAACCTGAGTTACTAAGTAATCCAAACAATATGTATGTATACTTACAAACTGCTTGGGAAGCATTCAGAACATTAGACTTAGAAGGTATTGCACCTACTGTAGCAAGAGATAGAGCGTACAACGTATCTGTGTCTATTAACGGATAATCTAGGAATTTCTCCTAGACGTTATAAGTACCTGTTGTATCTAAAGAGATATTAAACTAAATAGAAATTAATATAAAGGAATAATTATGATTAAAAAAATTGCATCAAATACGTTAAGAGTTAAAGCTAAATCAGGTAGTACAATGAATATTAGAGATATGGTACAAAAAGCTGCAGGTAATACTGGAACACCAGCTCCATCAGTATCTACAGTTTCTTCTTCTTCTTTAAAGACTGCTGCTAAATCAGGTAAATAACTAAAAGGGCTTAAAATGCCCTTTTGTATTCCTTGTTATGCTTATTAGAAAGTGTAAGTATAATTTAGAATACAAAGTAAGGAGAAAATTAATGGAAGTACAAGTATTAAAATTCCTAAAGGATAACATAGGAAGAAGATATGGTCTATATAGTAAAGACCAAATAGATGAAGTTGCAACTAGAGTAGGTAAAGCCATAGTAGGTGACTGCCTAGCACCTAGCTGTTTTATTGAAGAGGTAGATATGCCTAAAAACACGTTCTTTTTGTCAAGAAACTTAGCAAGTATGTATGACAGACCATATGTACCTATAGTGGATATGCTAAAGATGCTAAAAATTAACTTAAAGACAGTACAAGAGGACTTATTAAAGTTAAAGGCAGCTGACTTGAACCTAATATTAATAGGGTATGGTGGATATTCTATTAATACGTTGGAGTTTTTATACGAATTATGTATAGAGACAGGGATTACTGGGTTATTTAAGACGCTAACAATTTATGAAGATGATGACTTAACCTTTACAAATTCTTTTAGAATCTTTAGAAACCTAAGTACACCTATGGCAGTTAGCAATAAAATGCCAAAATTGAACCTAATACACCAAGATGTTAAGTACGATGAAGTGCTAAGTTCAAAAATTATTCTGCATAATACTAAACTTACTAAAGAGGACTACGAAAGTAGATTGAAAGGTAAGAGAGTAATATTCTTAGGGGCTCCTGATTTTGAAACTAGACAATTCTTAGAAGAGGCTAATTTCTTATTTGGTGGACACTCAGGTGATGAAGTGTCTCTTATTAAGAACCCAGAGGTTAATGGTGATATAACTGTTGAGACATATGGAACTATAAATAGTACAACGCTATTTATGAACCTTTTAGCTGCAGCAACACAATTGCCAAAAGCACTTTTAGGAGACTTTCCTAGAAACACTGAGGTATTTACCTTTAACTTTAGAGACTACGCAACAAAGAAAAAACTACCATTAGACTTTTTATTGGATTTAAAAAGAGTACCAATGAGAACACATTAAGGAGCTTAAATGAAAATGTCATTAATATCTAGTACTGCGTTACTAAACTCAGTATGTACTGAAATACAGGAGATGTCAAAATTAGTAATTGATGGGAACGTAACAAATATGTATGATAATGAAGGAGGTATATCTATACCTGTAACAGTTCAGCCCAACATCGTAGAGTATGATTATGATGGTACTAGGAGTTCATACGATTTGTACAATATGATAAATCACGATTGTACTTATGTGCCTATGAATTTAGGGGACGCCCTTAAAATGGTCTCTTCTATTATATCTATGGATACAGATAATAGAATATATGGTGTAACTTGGGTAGCGGCTAATAGCTCGTTAAAAAGGTTTAACTTACTGCATCCAATTATTGTTGATGCTATATTGAGTCAAAGAATAAACTGTCCACTCACAGCAGAAGGTAAACTATACATCTATGAATATACTAGCGATGTTGCTAAGCTACCTTTAGACAGTATGTATACAGAAGCTTATATAGATATATGGACGTCTGTATTTACAGCCTTAGGTACAATGTATCAGCCTAGCACACAACACAGATGTTCTACTAACTTAGAAGCACTAGCTAATAATATTAGAACTGGTACACCTATAGGAGATTTGAGATGTGTGTTTAATGCTTCAGGAATTAATCCAACAAATGTAGTAACGCCTGTTGCATTATTAACAAGGGATATGTTATTCCCTTATTATGGAGTAGTGGTATCTGAAAAGAGAAGTGCTGATGACCCTTACTATAGTAGGGATGTTACACCTATGACCAGCTGTAATGTTTCACCAAATGGAGGACGTCCTAGAGAATGGGGTAGTACTTGTACAGGTAATTACTCAAATGCTATATACGCATCATTGAGAACTCTATGTAATGCAAACACACATAGTGCGTTTCACGATAATGTTCTATGGGGGTCTTTTAAGCAGTTAAAAATGTATGTAAAAGTTACACAAGAGTACTCTTGCTCACTGATTGATGCTTTCTTTAATGTAACTGTAGAAGTAGTTGAAGAGGTTACTGAAACTGAAGATGTAGAACCAGTAACATCTATGGTAGATGGGGTAGAACTGTGAAGGTAGAAGATGTTAAAAATACTAAAGAAGCTAAAGGAGAGTATTATGAGTTGGGGTAAAAATATTAGAAGAGGTGTACCTCCAGTAACTGGTAAGTACGGTACAGGAAAGACAGCAGGTGGTACGCAAGTTACATATTCAGGTAATACAGGACACACTTATGCAGGGTATCAGAGACCCCAATTAAGTGTACCTACGGATACTATAGACAAGACTAAAGTATCTTTTGTATTATTTAAGCAAAGCTGGTTAGACGCTATGAGTGCTGTTTGTAAACCTGCTGCTGGCGAGGCTGAGTTTCAGATTCATTATAGAGCTCTTCAGGTAAGGATAAAAACGGAGCTTAATGAGGTAATTTTTAGTGTACCTTTATACTTTTATAACTTTCCTCAAAGGGTAACAAGTGGTTCAGTATCATACCACTTAAATGATATGGAAGCAGAGGCTAAAAAAGGAGACACAATTATTGATAATTATGTACAAGTAGCACTTCAAGAGTACCCAATCATAGCTGCAGCTACTCATATCTATCCTGATGCTACTGTAACGTACTCAGAGGTAGATGCAGGGTCTCTACATAGACACCCAGGTAGATTTGGATTTAGTTCAATAGACTATGATAAAAACCCAACAAACCCAGGTGTTATCTATAGAGAAGCTGAAGCCATTGATAAAGTTCACACAGACTCAGTAATATACTTAGGAAAGAACACTGAGATATATACTACTGAGACTAGAATCTTAAACTTAGAAAAAGAGGGTCAAGGTGTTAAAGGTACTTATTGTCAGATTCCAACAATCACATACGTATATAAAGATAACGAAGAGAATAATTTAACTATAAATGCTACTCTTGACCAATTTGCAGAGTTACTTAAAGGGTACGCTACAGATGAACATAGAGATGTTAAAGATAACGCTAAAGACTACCTAGTAGTTGCTTCTATGAATGCTAGTACAAGAACTTATGCTTTAGTTAATGAAATACTTGATGATTTTGCTAAGAGTACACTAGTTCCAAGTATGGAAAATGTAGTTGCTAGTAGGATATCTTCAGCTTATGCTACAAGAACTACATATACTAGAAGTACTTGGCAAGATGATGACGAAGATACTGTATATGGTTATAGCTACGGATATGGTTATGGTGTATCTTATGGAGGCTCAGGTAAAAAGAAACCTAAAACTACAAATCAAGTACAAACTAGAAAGTATGGGTGGGACTATGAGAGTGACTGAGTACTTAGATAGCTTAGCAACAAAAGCTATACAAAAAGAAGCTGGATACTTAGATGCAAATGGTAAGCTAACAGACAAAGGACTTGCATTAGTACCTTTAGCTGCTAGAAAAACAAAGTATAAAAAGAACAAACTAAGTTACTTGTTAAGTAATATATAAGGAGGAATTATGAGAAACGGATGGGGAATTCCTGTAGAGGAAAGTAACATAGAAGTGCCAGACACTTTAAAAGCAATAGATGCAGCTGCTTCAATAGTTAATGATTTCACAAAAGTTCAATCTAGTGTAAATACTATGTTAAATAGAGAACTGGTAGCTAAAGATAGTACTATATATGAATTAACAAATAGAATTGACACGCTAGAAAGAGAAAACCACAAACTTTCTTTAGAGTTATCTACTAAAACTAAAGACTATAACATAGCCTTAGGGGATGCAAGATACGTACCTGATAACCAAGCTCCTGTTAGCTACCCTAACGATACTTCTTATAGTCCTTATAATTTTGAAAGTAGGGTTGTATCTCCAAAAGAGACTGTTACAGGTGTAGATTGTGGTGTAGAAGCTATAAATCCTATGGAGGTATTCGTACTGTTCTTACAAGAATTAAATGTATTGGATTTATTCATACAAGTTCAAGAAGTAGAATTTGAGGAGTTATGCGAGTATTCTCCAAGCGATTACTTAGCTGTTGGACTTACTGGAGATGAAGATGAAGTGCCTTTAGGGTGGGGAGAAGCTAATGGCAGATGGAAAACATTAGTAAGAGAAAATAGTCTAAATGACTACATACATAATGCAAGTTACTAGGAGGATAAATGGAAGCACCAAATAGGGAGGTTATAAAATACCTAATAAATAAATATAAAGATGATACTGAGAAATTATCAGAGACTTCAATGCCTGCTAATAATTTCGTACCAAAAGCCATTGAGCTATTAGCAAAGATTCCTGAAGCTAAAATGAAAGAGGGTACTAATATGTTATTAGTAGACTACATATTAGATATAGCTAACTTAGCGTCTAATAGTGGTGAAAATGAGTTAATATTCTCTGCTTCTATACTAACAGAAGCTAAACCAATTCTTATAAAAAACAGTCTAGCTGATTATTGGACAATTTATCAGGGAGTTAATGCTGACTTTAAAAGAGCTGTAGAAAATGTAATGAATGACACTACTGCCACTGCTATGACAAGAAGGATAGTAGGAAATAATTACTATAATACAAAAATCATACCTGATGAGTATCATAGTATTTTATTAGCTAGAGCTATAGTTGAGCTATCAAATGCGGCTAATTATGAAGAGGTTAGTGCATTAGAAAGTGCAATAGAAATGGCTGTAGTAACTAAAGAGAATATTATATGTTCACCTAGTGATTTTAGGTTACTAGAGGCTTTAATAGACACAGCTACTAATTATAAGCTTCTTCTTGTATCTTATATGGATACTTTAGAAGAAGTAGAAGATGAAGTAGAAACAGAAGAGCTTGGTGTAGTAGCTTATACACCAGAAGACGCTACAGCACTTAAACAAACTTTAGTAGAGAGTAAAGTTATTATGGAGAACAATAATATTACTAACTCCTCATTTGAGACTGAAGTGGAAATTGGAGGTAGTAATGTAAGTGTAGTAGATGTTGTGTACTGTTTGTTAATAAAAAGTCCTACAATGAGTAGTGAAGATATATCTGTGGCTGTTAATAATATAGTTTCAGGTAACATATTTATTGAAGGTATAGGAGAATGTCAGTACGATAAGACGTGGGGTAGACACTTTGTAGGGGATAAACTTATACATTGGGCTAACTATTTACATATTATTGAGGCTAAAGCAAGTCCTAACCTAAAGGATAGTTCTAAAGATATTGTAGAGGTTACAGATACTAACACTAATGAGTACAAGCTATTTAACGTACTTTCAGTTATAGAAAATGTATCCCTAAAGGCTCTACACTATACAATATTATTTACTTATGAGGCTCTAAATGCTGATATAGTGGAAATAGAAAATGTGCTTTATAGTGTACACAATAATGTAATTTGCTACCATAACACTAAAAATCCAGTTGTAATTTCTGAATTATACCACGTAGTAGGGCTAGAGGCACCAACATTTACGTATGCAGATGTAATAAATATATGTATTGCTACAACAAACTCTAATTATGAAGCCTCTGAAAACATAAGAAAATACTTAAATGTTGAGTATTTTGTACCAGTAGTACTTCCTAAAGTAGGTACAGTAGAATTCTGTCCTGAATCAGGTCTTAGAACTTCGCCTAAAAAAGGTAACGGTGAAGACATAGATGTGTTTAAGGCATTTAAGGGTAATTAATGAGACCAATAGCATTAATAGGACTTGCGGGTTCAGGAAAAGATACAGTTACTGAGATTATACGTGAGAGTACTAGGTTTAAACAGAGAGTAGCTTTTGGAGATGCTGTAAAGAAACTAGCAGCTACTGTTTTAGGCATAGATACAGAGACGCTTGAGGTTCTCAAGCGTACTGATACGAGTGTAGTTATAATGCCTACGTCTTTTATGGATAGACTTAGGTACTTATTTTGTCCTAGTAAGTACCACAAAATATCTATTAGACAGCTTTTACATAACACAGGAACAACAACTAGAGAGGTAGAGGCACTTCCTGATTCTATATGGCGTGATATAGCAAAGACAAAGATATCCATAAACAGTTCTTTATTTTTAACTAGTATAGTAACTGATGTTAGATTTGAGGAAGAGTATAAAATGTTAAAAGAAATGGATGCTATTTTTATAAGGGTAAATAGGAATGTTGATAAGCTAGATTTATCATCAGAAACAGGACTTCCAAATGTTGATGTAGACTATACTATAAACAATAATGGAACTAAATCAGCACTAAGATACGAAGTGCATAAAATTTTAAAGGAGATTTATGATATTCAAGAGTAATAATGTAGAAAGTTTGGATTCAATACTAGGTGTATTTAATAATACTTTAGACAAGTTAATTAGCTTTATTTCCAGAAAGAAAGAGCTTAACCAAGAGATAGATGCAAAGGTTACAGCGTTAAATACGGAGTCAAGAATTAATACTTCTGAGATAGAAAAGGCTGAGTACACTGTAGGAGAGCTTAAAAAACTATTAGGTAAGTAAACTAGGCTTTCAATGATAGATGTAAGTCCTTAGGAGAAAATTAATGGAAAACTTAAATATTAATGGTATAGATATAGTAGTAGAAGGGTATAGAGTAGTAAGATTAGATAACACAAATGTTGCCATACAAGTACCTAAAACTAAGGGTTCAGGTGAAGCTTACTATGATAATATAGGGTATTATTCATCAGAGGAAGCCGCTTTAAGAAAACTATATACTTTAGTTACTAAGGACGTTAATAAGTCATCAGTAGCAGAAGCTGTAAATACTTATATCAGATGTAGTAACGCCATTATCAAGGCTTTAAAGGAAAGATAGGCTTTTCCTTTAGGCTATTATGTTGCCACCTGTAGGAGGTAATGTGAGTTCAAGTCTCACTGGTAACAACTTTCTTTGGTTTTAAGTAATTAAAACTACTTCTAAATTATAGCTTAGGGCTACTTTCTTTTTAAGGGTACAGAAATGTACCCTCTTATTATAGTATAAAGTACATAAAGTGTATTTTATAATACAATAAGGAGACCTTGTGAATATATTTATTTTAGACAAAGATGTTACTTTAAATGCTACATATCATTGTAATTCTCACGTTATTAAGTTACCTCTAGAGATAGCGCAGTTACTTAATAACGCCTTGTGGATTAATAATGCTAAAACTTTTATGAAGGTTACCCACCTTAACCACCCTTGTTCTATATGGGTAAGAAGCTCCAGAAGTAATTTTATGTACGCTAAAGAGTTAGCCATTGCATTATGTAAAGAGTACACTTATAGGTACTCTAAAGTTCACGCTTTACAGAAACAATTAGAAGAGTTAGAAGTACCTAATATGCCTGACTATGGACTTACACCATTTGTTAAGTGTGTCCCATTGGATTGCTTAGAAAGTACAGCAGTAGATTCTTACAGAACATACTATGTAAAACATAAACTCCCTCAAGAAGGTTGGAGATGGGAGTATAAGTATAGAAATATGCCTAAGTGGTTATTTGAAGATAAATTTTATATACTAAGGAGAGGTAATGAGGATAACTAAAAATAATATGCTCGTTAGAGATGTTAAAGCTATTGCTGATAAATATGCTAGGTATACTTCAGATATGCTGGTAGAACACGGATTATCAGTGTTAGAGGGTTTTACAGTGGACGAAAAAAGAGTCCTAGAAGATAATGTTAGAGAGTCCTTAATAGTTAGTATAGCTTCTCTGACAGGTAATCCTAATATATGTTCGTCTTGTTCTAACTGTATTTACGCAACACAAGGAATGTTTAAAGATAGACTTAACTGCTCTAAAGGAGTATCTATTGGTGCTAGAGGAGTACCTTTAACTTATAAATGTCAATTCTACAAAGGAGACTTAGATGATAATTAATCCAACTGCATACTCTGTGTATGGTATACCACCACAGTATGCTCAAATTACTTGGAACAACGTAAATATACCTGAACCTGAGAAAGATAGAATCAGTAAAGCCCTTGATAACATACACCCAAGCGTTGTATTTGTGCAAGGTACGGCTGCACCTTTAGTGAATAAATTAGTAACAATAGGTAAAATAGTACGAGGTATAGATATAACAAAAAGACTATCTAATCCTTTTGATGAACACTATAATCCAAAAGCTGATGTAATATTAGTTCATAATGTAGGTAAGTACACTGGAAAGTATGAAATTGCAAATGTATTACTACAAGGAATTATAAATCACTATACAGCTCTTGGGGCGTTAATTATAATTCAGTCAGAGGAAACATTTAATTATTTAAATGATAATTGGGGAATTAAGGTAGTAAATAAGCTCAAACTACCTATTACAGCCCCTAAAGCTTGGATATAAGGAGACACAATGGTACATACACAGAATACTTGTAGTTTACATACAGTGAACTTTCACTGCACCTGTGGGTGTGTTACCCCACTAAACATAGTAAGCTCACCTAGTACTTACTTAAGTGTCCCTTATGAAAATTCTAATATACACGTAATGTGCAATTTACTAGGAATAAATGAGGACTATTATATAGAAGATACACTAAGAGAATACGAGGCAGTTGAACGTACATTAATTATTTCACGAATAGATGATACTTACATAGCTATACCAAATAAAAAGATTATAGATTATACTTTTAAAACTGACACTATATTTATGACAGAGGAACCATTACGTCTAAAGTACGAAGTTAAGTGTACATCTTGTAGTACCAACGTAGGTACTGTTGAATCCCTCTTTGATACTGTTATGCACTATATGAATGCTAGTAGAGAAACTTTAGAAGGTCTTGATAATGGTAGCTTATTAGTTACATTAAAGCCTATAGAGCACAGTGACTACGAATAAAAAGGAGGTCTTATGGTACATAAACATACTAAATATTATATTATAAATACAAAGTACAAACAGCCAGGTAGTTTTAGAAATAAGAGATTAGCAAGAGAAGTTAAAAGATTAATACAGGATAATGGTGGTTTAAGTGAAGACCAGTTTAATTTCTATAAGTTAGGTAGAAGTTTAAAGGTGAACTTATACTCATTATATAGTTACTATAAAATACCAATTCCAAGAGTTGGAGAATTTAGTTTAAGCTTATATAACGTAGTGTGGCTAGATACAGCTATGTTTGTAATCCATAAAAGTACGTATGAGTATGACTAAAAGGAGGTATTTATGATACATAAATCAAGTAAAAACTACATTATATATACGGATAGTATACCTGTCACAGGCAACAAGGATAAAAGAATATTTAAAGAGATTAGGAGTCTAATAAATACTAATGGTGGACTTACTGATATACAGCTCAATACGTACCTACTAAATACAGACGTACGTATAAATTTAGATAAAACATACAGTATCTTTAAGATTAGAGCACCTATAGTAGGTAATTTTAGTAGAAGTAAATGGTACCACATTCTTATACCTAAAGACTTATTTGTAAGGGAAATGTATGAACATAACTACAAATAGTATCAACGGAGTCCTAAGGGGACTTATTTGGTTTGACATCAAAGATGTGCCAAAAGACTTATACTACGACTTGTGCTTTAAGTATTCGTACACTCATCCAAAGACTGAAGAAGTATTCAGCACTTTTATGCTTAAAGATGATAGAATAGGAGTACCTTATGGAAACATAGATAAATTTAGAGCTATATTTATAAAGCATAATATGAGATTCACAGTAGAAGATAGACGTATATGTCCTAAATTCGATACTACTATAAAATCCAAGCTTCTTTTAAGGGACTATCAGCAAACTGCTATGGATGAAATTATGGAATTCATAGATAATGGAGGTACTGAATTCAATTTAGCAGGTAAGCCAGGGTCAGGTAAATCGTTTATGTTGAGTAACCTTTTGTGTATTTTAGGTGTTAAAACACTAATAATAGCAGATAAGACTATGTTAATAGAGCAATTAGCTAGCGAGATATATAATGTTACAGGCGTTAAGCCAAACGTTCTGAACTCTAAAAACCACAAATTAGGGGACATAAATATAGCTACTAGTCAGTTTATATCTAGAAACGCTGATGTGTGGAAAGGTATAAAGTCCACTATAGGATGTTTAGTAATAGATGAAGCTGAATCACTAGCCTCTAGTACTGTTACAAGAATCTTTAGTCGTTCTCCTGCAAAGTACAAAATATACATTTCAGCTACTTTTAGCCGTTCAACAGACGCTAGAACACCTGCTTTAATTGACTTTGCAGGCGATAAAGTGGTAGTTTTGGAGTCCACAGGGAATATAATACCTAGTGTTATTATGGTGGAATGTCCTGAGACTTTTACGCCACCTATGAATAAAAGTAGATACGCTATAGCTAAAAAAATGTTCTTTTTGAGTGATTCCATTCACGATAAGGTACTTAAAATAAGCAAATATTCAGTCTCAAAGAACAGACAGTTGCTTATAGCTATGGATATAGGGGAAGTTAGAGAAGTACTTAAGGCTAAGCTAGATAAAGAAGGGGTAAGTACTGAGATTATAGCTGCAACTACTAGCACAGCAGAACGTGCTAGGGTATTAGAGGACTATAATGAAGGTAAAATTAAAGCTATACTAGCATTTGGAGTTCTTAATGCAGGTATAAGCATACCAAAAATACAGACTATAGTCCGTGTTAGTACTCCATCTTCTAAAGAAAAACTTGAACAATTCATTGGTAGAGGTGTTAGGAACTTTGATGGTAAAGAGGGACTATTTGTTATTGATTTAGTATTCAATGGATTTAATTCAGGAATAAGAAGGACGCTGTACTCCCTTAAAAGTAGGATTGAAAAATGGAAAATTTCTAGTACTAACTGGGAGAGCTTTAAGAATAGATTAGGAGGTTAATATGGTACATAATGCAACAGCTGGTGATTTTATAGAATTACTTAAATCCTGCAAGTCTAGTGATGGTAAACATAACGGTCTAGGGCTAATAAAGGATGCTTATACGTATAGTAAAGAGGCTTTTAGATTGTGGAATGTAGATAGAAAGGTCTCTGGTACACATATTATAGACGCTGGTATTTCTTGGTTTACCACTAAGTACCCAGCAAGAATGTCATCACTAAACGTATTTATAATTACTAACTTGCCAAGTACTACAATAATACCTACAATAGAAGAAATAGTCAATTATAAGGAGGAAGAATATGATTATACGTAAAACCATTAAATACACAAGTAAATTTTTAAATGTATTGGCTTCTTTTGAAGCACCTTACAATGGAAAGATTACAAACGGCGTAGATGCTGTCTTAAATGAGATTGATAGACGTGTAGCTACTAGAAGGGTACATAATAAGGTATATATTGCAGATTACATTAATGATTCTTTCTGCTGGTCAGATACTTTAAATGAGCAGTACTTTAGGGCTTTGCACTATTATACTAGTAAACAATTAAAAGGTAATCCAAGCAGAATTAGTACTACAGGATTCTCACAGCTTATTGAGGATACTATTGTGAGGGACGAAGATGATTATACGTAGAGAAAACGTAACCCAAAATGAGTGTCTAAGAGTGTTAGCCTCTTTTGAAGCACCTTACAATGGAAAGATTACAAACGGTATAGACGCTGTCTTAAATGAGATTGATAGAGTTACTAGCTTAGGAGTGCCTACTAATGAACTACTTAATCTTAGTGAATTTATTAATCAATCTTTTATTTGGACACACACTTTGGATAGTTTTTATTTTAAGAGTTTGTATTTATTTATATGTGGTACTAAGCATAAGTACAATGGTACGTTTAATGTATCTAACTTTAGAGAGGTAGTTAATATATTTAGGGCAGCTACCCTAGAGTATACGTAATATCAATTATAAGGAGGTAAGTATGTAGAATTTATTTATATCTAAAGAACAAAATAAACTTAAAAGGGGATTAATGATTAATGCAAATCAGTATATAGATACACAGAAGTGGAACTTAGTAAGAGATAACACTAGGTTTGTAGCAGTTAAAGAGATAAAAATGTTGGAAGAAGAAAAGTTAGAATTTTCTTTAGCTAAAAATAAATGGTACTTACTAGATGGTACGGAATCAAGAGAGTACAAATTAGACCTAGTAGTTGAGATGGTAGATGCTGTATGTGACTATATGTTCGTATACGTTGGCACTGAATTTAAAGTAGGCTATAATACATTGAATATAGAGGAGATGAAAGAATTTAATGCTATAAAATCAGTAGTTGAAAATCAGTTGAATTCTATGCAAGGAATTTTAAATAACATACTTGGACAAAAAGTGGACTTATCTTACTGTTATCAGCTTGTTCTAGAGGCTAATAATGCAAAACCATCTACAAAAAACGAAGATGATAAAGTACAAAAAGGGACAGAGTGGGTAGACCCTAAATATAAAATAATGGACTACTTAATTAGTCTAGGTGTAGATGAGTACATATAGTATTGTAAGCTCTTTTTATAAACTAAAAGAGCTAACGGAGTCCCCAATGGGCTTCTCAAAAGAAGAATTTATACGTAATAACATCAATGATGACCTCCTAATGTACATACTAAGTAAATTACTAGACCCTTCAGTAGTGTTTGGGCTACGTAAGTTGCAACCTATAGGAGCTAAATCAGAAGAAATACCTACGTTTCAGAACTTTACTAAATGGGTTAGTATACTTGAAGACAATAATAATACTAAAAGCACTATAGAAGCCTTAAATAGGTTTATTAGTGCGTTTCCTGAAGATTTACAATTAACTGTGCAAAAGTTCTTTTGTAAAACCCTTAAGGTTGGTATTACGGCTAAGACGTTAAATAAGATTACTCCTATAATAGAAGAGTTTTATTGTATGTTAGCTGAGTCAGAGAATAAGCTAAGCGATATTGAATACCCTGTAATAGTAGACGTAAAGTATGATGGAGTTAGATGCTTAGCTTTTGTCAAAGATGGAGAGTGTACCTTAAAAACTAGAAAAGGTAATACTATAAAAATACCAGATATCGAAAATGAATTCATTAGGTTAGCTAAAGGAGCGGATTTAGTATTTGAATCCGAACTTATCACAGCTACTAGAACAGATGTTTCAGGTAAAATTAACTCCATTCTAAAGACTGGATACACAGACGAAAAAGGTTATGGTATAGTTGCTAAAGTATTTGATGTTATTGACTACGATATTTTTATGGATAAAGGTCTCTCTTGTACTCAGCAAGTAAGATTATTTACACTAGAGCAGTTATTCGCTAATAGTAGACCCTTTAATAGGCTTCAAATGGCTATTGGGGTTCTTATTTATAGTGAAGATGCCTTAAAAGCTTATATTAAGTCCATAATAGACTTAGGGGAAGAAGGTGTTATTGTTAAAATACCAAAAGGTGTTTATGAGTACAAAAGAAGCTCTAATTGGATTAAAGTAAAAGCTATTAATTCGACTACTATGGTTGTAGTAGGTATTGCTGAAGGTACTAATAAGAGAGAAGGTAAAGTAGGTGCTTTACTATGTGAGTCCCAAGATGGACTGATTAAAGTAGCTGTTGGTAGTGGACTAACAGATAAAGATGTTTCAGAGATAGATGATTCAGTAATTGGTAAGTACGTAGAAGTTCTTTTTAATGTGCTTATTAAGAATGACAACCATCTATCACTATTCTTACCTAGACTTAAAAAGAACGACTGGCTCAGAATAGATAAGACTGAGGCAGATACACTAAATAAAATCCTTCAGGAACACATAGGTAAGCCAATGATATAACCGTAGTTCGGCTATACAAAAGGATAAAAATGAACATTGTAAAATTCGTGGTAGGTAGCCCTAAAGTAGCCATACTAGCTAAAGACATAGATGTGCAAGAGAGTAAAAAGACTACTCTTGCCACTACGTACTTAACTAGGCTATTAAAAGTAGGTATTAAGTCTCCAGCAGAGGACGTAATATTTATTGGGCTACCTTACCCAAAATCAGGGAACATAAAGAAGGACTTTATGGTCTCAGAACTAAACGAAATACTAAATTACTGTGATACTGTAGGTATTGACACTATTTTAGTATCAGATAGTAAGTACTACAACACCCTTACAAAGTGCAAAGTAGAGGAAACAATAGGTACTATACAAGAGTGTGTAATTGTGGGATACACGCACATTAAGGTTTTACCTTGTATGAACCCAATAGCTATTCAAATAGCTCCCAACAAAGAGCCTTTATTTGCTAAGTCAATAAGTACATTGGGACAATATATGCTTGGGGTCTTTAAAGAGGAAGAGTACGCTGACATTGTAGGGACTTATCCAAAGACTTACAAAGAAGTAGACGAGCTTCTTAGCGAACTTGAGAAGTGCGATAAGCTTACTGTTGATATAGAAACACGTTCTAATGGAGAACCCAACGGTTCAGCACTTAGGTATGAAAGAGGGATACTAAGCACTGTATCTATATCTAAGGACAAATTTTTAGGAGTAGCTTTTCCAACTGATGAGTACTTTTGTGACTCATTATTTGAGGTACAAGTACGTCAAAGACTTAAACAGTTCTTTATAAACACTCATAAAAATACGGATATTATTTTACATAATGGATTGTTTGATGCTAAGTACTTGATTAGAACACTTTTTATGAACTCAGATGATGATTACGAAGGTATGTACGAAGGTATAAACATCTTTAAAGATATGATAGACACTATGATACTAGCTTACTTGTGTCTTAATAGTACTACTAAGCCTGAAAAAAATCTTAAAGCACTGGGTAAAGAGTTCATAGGTAATTATGCTGAGGACGTTAAAGATATTACTAAGATACCTTTAGATAGACTACTAGAGTATAACGTTAAAGATACTTGTGCAACTATGTATGTCTATGAGAAGTACTCACAAATGCTTAAAGAAGAAAATCAAGAGGACGTTTATAATACTATATTCAAACCCTCTCAAGGCTTTTTACTAGAGATGATGATGACAGGACTACCTGTTGATATTTCTAAAGTCGATGAGGTAGAACAAGGATTTGAAGAGATTAGAGACAAAGCACTAGATGTTATTAGAAATTCAGAACACGTTAAGAGAGCTGAGGCTGTACTTAGATACAACGCTAAGGTAAAATATAATTCTGAACACAAAAAGCAAAAGACTGATGAAGATTTCTTAGACGTAGAGTTCAAGCCCTCTTCAGTACAGCAGAAAAAACTTCTATTGATAGACATACTTTCTTTGGAAGTGAAAGACACAACAGATACAGGAGCACCATCTTTAGGTGCTGATATTATGCAAGAATACCTTGCAGAAGCAAAGTATGCTGGTGATACAGACGTAGAGGAACTTATAAGTGCTTTAATAGACTATGATAAGTCCTCTAAAATGTTAGGGACATTTGTAAAAGCCATCAGAGAGCTTAGTACGGAGTACGACAACGGTGAAAGGTTCCTTAAGGGTAACCTTAAATCAGGTGGTACAATTTCGGGAAGGCTCTCTAGCTCAGAACCCAACTTGCAGAACCTACCTTCTGGAGGAACTGCAGGAAAACTTATTAAGTCCTGCTTCGTAGCTCCAGATGGATGGCTCTTTGCAGGTTCAGATTTTTCTGCCCTTAAATATCTTTGGGGGTCTTGTATAGGGATATACAAGTAATAATGTAATCTAATTGCTGGAACGCTAAGTGTACTATACATATGCCAATCAGCAGCTAAGATTTATTTATCCGTCCCAAAAATTATATATTTTTTGGAGATTAATATGCGAGAGTGGATAATACCAGATTTTCCAGAGTACAAAATAAATGAAATAGGTGAGGTGTACTCACGTTATAAGTTTAAAACTAGTATTGTTACAAATGAGTGGCGTAAAGTTAAACCTGTATTAGATAAAGGTATTGGATACTTCCTAGTTACACTTGTCAATGCTGAAACTAAAGTACGAAAAAATCAATTCATACACAGGTTGATGTGTCAAGGATTTATAGAAAATCCTATGAACAAGCCATACGTCAATCACATAGATGGTAACAAGCAGAATAATAACCTATCTAATTTAGAATGGGCTACCCCAAGAGAAAATTCCAAACACGCTGTAGACACTGGACTAACTACCCACCTACATTGTGAAAGGAAAGTACTTCAATATGATATAAATATGAATCTATTAGGAGAATTTAAATCTCTTAAGGAGGCGTATATTGTAACAGGGGTGGCTCATCAAAATATTAGTAAAGTTGTTAGAGGATTAAGGAAGACAGCAGGTAATTATATTTGGGTATATAAATAAAGTCCAGAGACTATCCCCGTACGGGGAGTAGGCTACCAAGCTATTGGGTAGTCGAAAAGGTTACTACCTAGAACAGGTAAAGATATAGTCCGACACTCAAAGAAATTTGAGAGATGTTTAGCGAACATCATAACAAAAAGCGAAGATAAAATCGGAGCGATACTTTCAAAAGATAAAAATAAGACCCTCGAGTTCTCGGCGGGTATAGACGGTTTAAGGTAACTTTAAGTTACATAACTTTGGCTGTCGTAGTACAGGGATGTACTACTAGGAAAGTTGACTAATTCGGTGAAAGGTAGAACACCCAATACCGAGCTATCTATAAAAAGTAATTTATAGAGAGCGTAGAGACTATAGAGGACACTAGTGAGTACAAAGAGCTTACTAGGAAGTTAGTATAGTAGGCTGTAAAGCGATTGTACAGTCGAAACGTCAACCCACTAGAACAGTGGAAGATATAGTCCGACACTCCTAGGAATAGGAGAGTGCAGTAGCGATGCACATAACAGATAGCATAGTTTAAGGGCTCTGGCGTTCTTCCCAGAGGAACTTCCAGAGATAGATATTAACGACGTAGATGCCGTAAATAGCATCAAAGAGTCTCATCCTGAGGTGAGACAGAAAGCTAAAGCCCCTTCATTCGCATTAAATTGTAGTGCCTTTACACAGTAATGTGTATCGAATAACCACACTGTTCAGGGGAACTACCCTATCTTTTAGGGACAATCCTGAGCTACTGTAACAAGCAGTAGTGCAACGACTATCGAAAGTAATAACTAAACAAGTAGAGTACGGCTCAAGCTAATGGAGTAGGGGACACCCTTTAAATGGAAATGTGTGGGTACCTTGTTCAAGGTATGTAATATAGTCTGAACGTATAGGGTAACCTATAGCAGAGTTAAAAGCTCGGCTAAGACGTTGCGAGTCTTAGTGAACAAAAGAGTACAATATCAAGGGACGTGGGTAACCATAAAGGCGACTTTAGGGTGCTCAGAAAAGAAAGCTAAAGAGATTGAAGAGAACTACCATAAGCTCTATTCAGGACTAAAAGAATTTGCGGACTCAAATGTGTACTTTGCAAGAGAGAATGGGTACGTTAATTGTGCCTTTGGTCTTAAAGTAAGAACCCCTTTATTAGCTACAGGTATAGCATCAAGTGCTTCTGAGCAAGAGGGTAGGTCAGCTAACAATGCTACTACACAGTCTTGGGGTATGCTTATGAATAGAGCTCTTATAGAGTTCAGAGAGATTGTTGAAGCCTCTCAATATAGACACAAGATAAGATTCTGTAATACTATTCACGATGCTGGTTACTTTATGATTAAGAACGAGCCAAATGTTATTAAGTTCGTAAATGATAACTTAATCAAATGTATGCAATGGCAAGAACATCCTAGTATTGTATCTGATTTAGTTAAGCTGGGTGCAGAGTTAGATATAGGTAAATCTTGGGACAAAATGTATACCATTAAGAACGGTATGAGCTATGATAATATAGTAAACTTCTTAAAAGAGAAGGAACTGTACGTAGATAGTTAAATATTAAGGAGGGAAAATGAAATACGAAGAAATAATGGAGGGTCTTTTAGCCTTTAAAGAGGAAGCTCAGAAAAGAGGGTTTAATGTATACGCTATAGCCCTTAAGGGCTCACAAAATTATAATTTAGATGATGAGGACTCAGATATTGACGCTAATATAGTGTATTTACCTACTTTAGCTCAAATAAGACAACCTGAGTCTTTAAAGATTACATTACCTATAGGAGAGTGCACTTTACACTCAATATATGAGTTCGTTAATATACTAAGTAAAGGTAACCCTCAATTCATTGAGTTAGTACATACTGAGTATATACTAGGAGACCTAAGTATATTTAAAGATTTTAAACTGAACCCTTCAGCCTTAAAAGGTATGATGTTAGAGAAGGTTAAAGCATTCTCTCATCTGTATCCATCAAGAGCTAAGTATGTTGAGAAGTTTGGTTACGACCCAAAACAGCTACATCATATTATAAGGCTATACGACGCACTAGTAGCAGATGCACCTTTTATTAGGTACTCTGGAGGTGCTAGGGAATGTATGTTAGATATCAAAAGAGGTAGATTTCCGGGTAGTTTGGAGGAAGCTATTAAACTTAGAGATACATACATAGAAAAGGTGAACGACATATATGAGACTAAGAAACTACAGTATGTACAGCAGAAAATAGATTATAAGGTAATTGATAAGATAGTATTAGACAATTTAAGGAGTATTTAAGCTCCTTAATGCTATAATAAATAAAAATTTAGGAATATTATGAGTTTCACAAATTCATTGAAAAAGAATACAGATACTGTAGGCTCATTGACCTTACAGTATATGCCTTACATTTTTAGAACAGTAGGTAAAAAGTATTATAAGCACTCTAGGGTATATAGGTATGATGACCTACTAGAGGTTGCTATAGAAGCATCATTAAAAGCAGAGAAAAGATTTAATCCAGACTTAGGAACAGATTTTAGCACTTATGCTAGGCATTACATAAATGGAGACTTATCTAGGTACATATTAAATATGACTAAACACCAATTTGATATTTACACACAGATGATGGACTACATTAAAAAGTACTTTAGTAAGTATGGTTCATACCCTACAGAACTTAAAATATGTAAAGCTCTAGGTATGACACTAGAAAAGTATAGAGAGTTCTTAAAAGAACTAGAACCACCTGTATTAATAAGCTATAACTATGTCACTGAGAATGGTAGAGAGGAAGAGTACGGAATTGATGGTAACACACCAGAGAACTCTATAATATCTTTGGATATTATGAAGCTTCTTTGTAGTCTTCCTAAGGAACAGCAAGATATTATAAAAATGGTATGTATAGAAGAAATGTCTATACACAATGTAATGACGTACTTAAAGACTGATAAGTCAAAAGCACAAAGTAAAATAGACAAAGCAATAAGTACTTTTAAAGAATTGCTAGAGTCCAATGGAATAACAGGATAAATTATGAATACAGAAGGAAGGGAAGCTTACCTAGTAGAAGCCTCAAAAGGATTTTGGGAGCAGTTATCTATGGATGGTAAGTGTTTTATTGATACTAATATAGAGTACGGAGTTATAGATACGTACTTATATATTACTAAAGAGATGAATGTAGCTAGATGTGAAGTTCCTGTAACTTCAATTACGTACTCTCATAACAGCACAGGATATGTAGCGACTATATTTACTCTAAACGAGTACGTTAAATTCAGAGTGGAGGTGTAATACGGAAACTAAATACAAAAGTAAATATGTACATCCAAAGATACAAGAAAAGTTTAAACTGCAAGAAGATACCTTAAAGGAGCTTGATGCTACTTATACGGAGCTATTTTCTACAATAGAGACTATAAATGAATTACCAATTTCTATGTTAAGTAACATTTTAGAACTAGAGAAAAAAGTAGAGACTTTAGAGTTTAAGCTTCAAGAACTTTATGGGTTCAATATAGATAGCAATTACCACAGATACTGGCTAAAAAATGACCACTGTAGCTGTCCTAGAATGGATAACTTAGACCCAATATACTTTGGTGGAGGTAAAATTCACAGGAGTGATTGTCCTATCCACGGATATAGTGCTAGACCTGACATCTGGAAAAGGAGTTAAATGGATTACTTAATAACAATATTTTGTTCTTTATTAGGTATGATAGCTGCGATATTCGTAGCTTTTTTTGTTATAAAATTCTACGCGGGAACTATTATTAGTGATTGGTTGTCATTAATACCTCCGTATATTCTTAGTAAGTTCACTAAGAAGTAATATGATACTTAATGGAGTGTACCTAGGAGGTACTAGTGATGCTTTAAAGCATTATGTGTTTAAACAAGTAGCACTCAGTAAAGAGTGTAATATGATTTCAATGGACTTCGACGAGTTAATCTTTTGTGTAGATACAGTTGAAATAATAGAGGAGACTATTAGTAAATCATATGTCAATAAAATAACCACACTACACATAACCACTACTGCTGATAAGTACATATTTGGAATAAAAGATTTTAAGGGAATATATGATTGATATAGTCAATTTCGATAACACACTAAAAAGTGTTAATGAATCTAAGATATTCTTTGGTACTACAGATGGTATTCAAAGATATGATAGATTCAAACACCCAATTTCAGATAATCTAGTTAAGGTGCAACAGGGTTCTATTTGGTTCCCTAAAGAAATATCTTATGTTAAAGATATGGTAGGTATTATGCAAATACCAGTAGCACATAGAACTATTTACACACTGAATTTGGGATTTCAAACTGTAGCTGATACCTACGCAAACAGACACTTAGATAATGTTCTATGTAACTATGTAACATCTCCTGAATGGGAGAGAGTTCTTAAATGGCAGGCTATATTTGAGTTAATACACTCAGAGGCTTACTCAGAGAACATTCGTAAAGTATTCGTAGACGCAGAAGCTACTTTTCAAGACATTCTAAGTAATCCTGAAATACATAAAAGGCTTGAATTAGAGCTTAGTTTCTATAAACAATTCTGTATTGATATAGAATCCTCAGATGAAACTGTAAGGGCTAAAGCTATACTTAGAGAGTGTATAATTCAGTACGCTTTAGAGAATTTAAGGTTTATGATAAGTTTCTTATATACCTATAGGATTAATGAAGCTAATGGTCAAGTACTACAAGGTTCTGTAAATAACATTACATTAATCCTAAATGACGAGACTATACATACTACTATATTCAAACATCTTTTAAATATCTTAAGAGGTGATGCCTCAGAGGGATTCATAGAACTTGCTAATAGCGAGTGGTTTGAAAGAACTTTGATAAATGTATTTTCAGAGGTTATAGCTTCTGAGTTAAAATGGTTTGAGTACTTAAATAGTATAGCTGAGTTCGAGGGATTTAATATTAATCAAGCTAGAGAATTTTTAGAGTTCTACGCTGAGAAAGCCCTTAGAGGTGTGAAAGTTAACTCTCCGTTTGACTCAGTTAGAAATGAGTTAGTTGAGTTTTTTGAATTAAAAAGAAATATTAATGGTGTTAAATCTTTAGCACAAGAAACGGACGTATTAAGTTATAATATAGGTGTTTTACAAGATAAAGATTACTATACAGCAAATTTAGAGGACTACTATGAGTATATATGATATTGGTAGTTTAGTAGAAACTATCGTTAAAAAAGATGGTAGAGAGGAACCTTTTAACCTAGCTAAGTTCGATAAGTACATTGGATTTGTTACATTAGGTGATGAAGTTCTTAAAGATTCTTTACTTAGAGATACTGTGGTGAAACTAAAACCTAAAACTAAGGTTAGGGTTTTAGCAGATAGCATAGTAGATACTGCAGTATCTAAAATTAGTCCACTACAGACTAAATGGGAATATGTAGCTGCAAGAGCTTACTTACTAAATTTATACTCAGACACTTACAACATTAAGGATGGTAAAAAGTACCCCCACCTTGCTGAAGTTATTAAGAAGGGTATATCTTTAGGAATATATAGTAAGTCAATAGCTGATACGTATTCAGAATATGAGCTAGAAGAGCTTAACGCTTATATTAGACAAGAAGAAGATTTTACATTTACTTATGATGCACTAAAACAGTTTGTACAGAAGTACTGTAAAGGTTCTAGAAACAAAAAGTTAGAGTTACCCCAGATAACATATATGAGGGTAGCTATGGGGATATTCTATAATGATAAAGATAGAATGCAGTTAATAAAAGAGCTGTATGATATTTTAACTAAAGGAGAGGCTACGTTAGCAACTCCTATTATGATGAACTCATTTACACCTTTAAATCAGTATGCTAGTTGTATATTAAATACTATGGGTAACTCAACAGATGACATAGCTAATAAAGTTAAGACTGCTTTATTATACACTAAAGGTAGAGGAGGATTAGCGTTTGACGTAAGTCCAATTCAATCTAAAGGTACTATTACAAATAATGGTACACAAGCTAGTGGTATTGTTCCATACATTCAAGATATACAAGCAGCTGTTACATCAATGGCTCAAGGTTCTGATAGAAGAGGTCAAGCAGTTATAACACTAGCTTGGTGGCATTTAGAAGTTGAAGCTTTCTTAGAACTTAAAGATGCCTCTGGAGGTACTCCAGAGACTAGGGCATTAGGATTAAAATATGCCTTAGCTACAGATAAGTACTTTAAAGAGGCTGTTATAAGAAACCAAGATGTAGTACTTGTGTGCCCAAAAGCTGCTCCAAATTTGCTACAGCTATCTGGGGACTCTTTCACAGAAGCTTACTTAGATGCTATAACATCTTTACCAGCTAGTGCTAAAAAAGTAGTATCTGCTAGAGAACTTTTTAAGAAGTTTATCAAGTATAGATTCCAAACAGGTAACATTTATGAGACTATGTTGGATAATATAAATAACGCTGGTATGACTAATAGACACGTAGGGTCTTCTAATTTATGCCAAGAGATAATACAGCCATCTAGAGAAGGTACTAACTACAAAGAGTACTTTACTACTAAAAATAATGGTAAGAAGAAGTACGTAGCTACTTGGGAAGATGAAGAAATTGCATTATGTAATCTAGCATCTTATAACGTATGTATTACTAAGTACCCTAGAGAAAAACTAGATAGGATAGTATACGTAGTTCATAGAGCAATTGATACAACAATAGATATAGGTACTTATATGAGAACATCAGGACACTCTACTAACTTAGATTATAGGTATGTAGGACTTGGTATGAATAATGTTGCATACTTTGTAGCTGATAGTAAAGTCCTTATGGACTCCAAAGAGGCTGAAGAGTTAATGTATACAATGACGCAAACATTAACTTTAAGTATACTTAGAAGTTCTGCTAAGTTAGCTAAAGAACTTGGTACATTCCCTAAGTATAGAGAGACTAAATGGGCTGAAGGTATACTCCCTATAGACTTAGCCAATAAAGAGCTTAAAGAGGAATTTAAACATCTTTATAACGAAGCTGAGGTAGAAGAAGTAAGAGGTATGATACTTGCTAGTGGTGTTAGAAATGCTTTACATATAGCAGTAGCCCCTACAGCATCCTCTGCTACTTCTAAAGGACTTACAGAAAGTATAGAACCTTTAATGTATTTGTCATACGTACTAGAGGGAGCTGTTAGTACTCAAGTATTAGCACCTGATTTGGCTAGATTAAGACCTTGGTATCAAACTGCGTACACAATAAACCCTTTCAGGTCTGTAAAGCTTAATGCTATAAGACAACTTTGGATAGACCAAAGTCAGTCATTCAATATGTATATCACACAAGATAAGTGGGATTATGAGTATCTAGCTAAGTTACACTTATACGCTTGGAAATTAGGATGTAAAACAATGTACTATTTATGGACTCCAAAAAGTACTACTGAGGATGCTTGTGCAAGTTGCTCAGCGTAATGCTGAGCGAACTCTATATTAAAATAAAGGTTCAATAATGAATAAAATTCCTTGTCTCGATAGTAATATTATTTTACTAGACGCAAAAAATATACTACAACATAAAGAGGTATGTATATGTTATACTGTATTAAAAGAGATAGACTCCAAAAAAGGTGAGTTAGGGGAAGTAGGATATAATGCTAGAGAGTTTTCTAGGTTAATGACTAGAGGTGAGATTAAAGACGTTAAATCCACAGAAGATGCTAATATAATTACTATCCACATAGATGATACTATTGTGTACTTAATTTACTCTGATGTAGTAAATGCAGACGCTGAGATAAATGATGCTAAAATCGTAAACTACGCTAGGTTATTTTCTACTATAATGAATAGAGAGGTAGTGTTTCTATCTCAGGACTTAAACGCAAGAGTAGTAGCCATAGTTAAAGACGTAGAGACAAAAGGTATAGCTGATGTTAAAGACGTAGTATACGAGTATCATAAGAACATTATATTATCCCCAGAAGCTATACAGTGTATAGATGGAGAAGATGTTAGTAAACTTCCATTCCATACACCTCATACACACACGTATAAGTTTATAGACGACCATAGTGGGCAAGTTAAACTAGCTTGTGTAATCAATGGTAAGATTAATGTTCTAACTAAGAAGTTAGAGACTGAGATAAGACATCAAGAAGTTAATCCTATTAACTCTGAACAGCAATTATTAGCACAGGCTATATTAAATGATAAGACTAACATCATAGTAGTAGAGGCTCAATCAGGTTCTGGTAAGACAGTTTCAGCATTCTCAAATGCAATGCGTTTAGTATCCACTGGAAAGTGTAATGGTATAATGTATGTACGTAATAGTATAAATGATGTACCTAAAAATGAAGAGGTAGGATATTTATCTACTAATGAGGCTAAGTTTGAGGTATATTTACATCCTGTTAGGGATACTTTGTATTTTATGGCAAGGGAAAAGTTAAAGTCTAGTAAATTAAAAGCTAGTGAAATGGAAGCTGCTATAGATGCTAAGATAGAATCTATGATAAAAGAGTACAACATATCTACAAGTACTTTATTGGGTATGAGAGGTAGAACATTTACAGATATGGTTATTATTGTTGATGAGGCTCAGAACTTATCCCCTGCTAGTATGCAGAAGCTAATAACTAGAACTGGTAAAGGCTCTAAGCTTATTATTATAGGCTCTAATAGACAGATAGATAATGCTTTCGTAACTAAGTACGATAATGGATTAAGTATACTTATGCAAAACTCAGATGTAAAATTTGAGGGTGTTAGTATGTTCGTGATACAACTGTCAAAAGTTGTAAGGTCAGCTATAGCTGAATTTGGAGAAAAATTGTTCTCAAAAGAAATTGGTAAGGAGTAATAATGATACAACCACAAAATTATAATAAATTATGGACTAAGATGGAGACTCCTGAGACTACAGCATCTAATACAGGGTATGTTGATGAGCACTTTAGTAAACACGTACCTATTATAGCTTATGCTCACGGAGTGGGTACTAAATATAATGTGTATCTAACTAAGGGAATAGATGAGCCTCATAACTATGACGAGGTAGTTAATTTACTGGAAAACGTAGTTACTGAAGATGACTACGTTGCTATGTACTTAACAACTCCGGGTGGTTATATAGTATCAGCAATGAGAATTATGGACGCTATGGATAATTGTGTATGTCCTATAGAAGGCATCTTATCAGGGGAAACAGCCTCTGCAGGAACTGCTATAGCTATGAAATGTGACTACTTGACTATTGGAAAATACGCTAATATGATGTTACATCAATGGACTACTATGTATTATGGTACTGCTAGACAAATTGACATTGAGTATAAGTTCTCTAGAGAAATCCTTAAAGGGTGGATGATGGACACATATAAGTACTTCTTATCTGAAGAGGAAGTTGATAGTATGCTAATGGGTACTGATATTTACTTAGGAAGAGATGACATACTAGCTAGATGGGAAAATGTAAGTAAAGCTAGGGAGTTAGAAAACCAAGAGATGTACTTACAAACTGTTAAAGACACAGTGGATGAAAGAATTGCTGACTTAGTTGCACTAGGTTATGTAGTAGCACCTCCTGTATATGATACAGAAGCTAAACCTAAGTCTAGAGTTAAAAAGAAGTAAGTTTATAGAGGAGCTTAGGCTCTTCTATTAAGCTTATAGACTAAGCATAAAATTTAAAGAATTAAAAGGAGACTTCTAGTGGTAAATTATGAAACCCTAGTACTTAAGTTATTAGTAAGTGGAGTTGCTGAGATTATTCCTCAGCTCAAGGAAGATATGTTTAGTGATAGATATGCTAAGATATATACCCTGTGCTTAGAGTTTTTTGATGCTAATAAGAACTTACCATCAGCTCAAGAGCTACAAGCTGTTATAGAAGCTAGAGCCCCTATTTCAGCTAGACAAGCGTATATAGCTATTGTAAAATCAATAGAGGAATTGGAGTTACCTACTAACCCATCAGTTATCGTTAATGGACTTAAAGAGAGTGCTACATTAAAGCAGGTGGATAATGATATAGAAACTCTTGTGAAAGCAGCTAGAGATAGGGATACAGAAAAAGTAAAGATACTTTTATCAAAGCTAAATACTAAGATAAACTTAGGAGGTGTTGAAGCTTCTGATATGGCTGATGTTAAGGACTGTGAAGATGTACATAATATTGTACCATCATTCTTAGATGATGAATCAGAAGTTAAGTTTCTAGGTGGTGGGCACTCAGGACTTACTATTATTTCAGCTATAAGTGGTGGAGGTAAAACAGTAGCTCTTTTAAAGGCGGCTAGAAGAAACTACGAGAAGGGTAAAAATGTACTATTCATAACATTAGAGCTTCCTAAAAAAGTTATGTACAATAGACTTATGTCTTCAATTACAAGGATAAACTTTAAGAAGATTAATAGTGGCGACTTGACTAAAGAGGAAGTTGAGACACTAGCAAAAGCACATAAAGAGTACTTTGTAAGTGACGCTCCTAACTACTTTAAGATTATAGATGAACCTCTAGACGATATTCAGTTAGTAAACTTAATAGCTGTTGAAGCTCAAGTACATAAAGTAGATACTGTAGTAATTGATTATGTACAGTTAGTAGAAATGGCAGAGTCCTCAGATGAGTGGAGAGGACTTTCAAAGTTAGCTAAAAAGTTACATAAGCTTACTAGAACATATGGTATAACTATTATTACAGCCTCTCAGGTTAATGTAGACGGTAAAGTTAAAGGAAGTATACTTCCTAATATTACCACTAGAGGTTCTAGAGAGTTAGAGTTTTCAAGTACTCAATTCATACATATTGATGTTGATTCAGAAACTGGAGAGCTAATTATGTACACCAAGAAGAATCGTATAGACGAACCTCAACACGTTATACTGAAAAAAGAATTCGCCTTTATGGATATTCACTGTACAGGTATACCATTAGTATAAGGATAAGTATGAGTATAGCAAAAGAAAAAATAGAGGCTATGCTTACCTCTATAAACCAAAAGTACTGGGTAAGTGGAAATGAGATTAAAACGTACTGCTTAAGTCCTGACCACACAGATAACAACCCTAGTTACTTTATTAATACAGATACTTTAGTGTCATACTGCTTTAGCTGTGGGTACGCTCCACACCCTAGAGTACTTTTTAATGTAGATGATGAGGACGTAGACGAACTTATAAGAAATGCTAAGTATTCTTCATTAGTTAATTCATATAAAGAAAAAGAAGATAAAGGTAATTTTGTACTACCTCCAGTTGCTTATGAGATAGATAGAGACTGGAGAGGTGTTAGCTTAGACATATTAAGACGCTTAGGGGTTTACTATTGTAATACAGGCAGATACTCTGGTAGGCTGGTGTTTCCTATTTATAAAGGTGAAGAGCTTTTAGGATTGGATAGTAGGATTGTAAATCCAGCGATAGTTAGAGAAGAGACTAAAGAGGCTAAATGGTTAAGGGCTAAAGGAATGGAAGCTACTTCCATAGTATACCCTTGGAATTTCCTTAAAACGTTCCCTGTAGAGGCTAGAAAGCACATTATACTGACTGAAGGTATTATGGATGCCCTTTCATATATACAGCTAGGTGCTTTGGCTATTCCTACATTTGGATTGGGAGACCCTACTATGGATAGAATATCTCAATTATTGGAACTAGGGGTAGATACAGTTACAATAGGGTATGATAACGATACAGCAGGACAGGAAGCTATCCTTAGAGTATACAAGCACTACATTAAGTGGTTTAATGTTAAAGGGCACCCATTAGTCTCTAAAGTTAGAAACTCAGGACATAAAGACTGTAATGATTACTTACAGTCTTTAGATAAAAGCACTTAAAAGGATTTATATGAAGAAAACTCAAGTAATTAATTTACTTGGAGGTCCAGGTACAGGTAAAAGTACATTAGCTGCAGCTCTATATGCTGATATGAAACTGTCAGGTTATTCAGTAGAAGTAGTAAATGAGTACGCTAAAGAATTAGTATACGAGGATAGACACTCAGAGTTAGCTAACCAACTATACGTAACTATAGGGCAATACAAAAAGCTTAGTAGATTATTTGGTAAAGTTGATTATATTATAACGGATTCTCCGTTATCTTTAAGTAAGGTATATGCTAAACTATATGGGTACAATCCAAAGATTATTGGGGATATATGCGATATATACGATGATGAAGTAGTAAACAAGTACTACTATTTAGAAAGGCACGAAGAGAAATATCAACAAGAAGGTAGAGTGCAAAATGAAGAAGAGGCTATAGACATAGACGAATGTATACTTAATACATTGACTTATGAGATGTCAAACGCTACTACATTAAGTAAGTACTGTGATACAAATAGTAGAGTACAAATTATTAAGAAAGGTTTAAATGTCTAAATACCTTTACTTAGTAGATACTAAGTTGATAGCCTATTTCCTAGCTCAAAGAGGTGGTAGGGTATCTGATATGCTTAATAAGATAGCAGAATTACTTTGGGACTACCCAAAAGGTAAAATAGTATTAGCTTTTGATGTTGGTAAAAGTCGTTATAGGTCTGAGATGTACTCTGGGTATAAAGCCCAAAGAGCTAAGTACAAAGAAAAGTATACACCAGAACAGGTACTAGAAAGTAAAAAGTTTGAGCAAGACTACCTATCTATGATAGAAATTTGTAAGATGCTTCCTGTGAAAGTACTAGCCGTTAAAGGTGTAGAGGCGGATGACCTTATATCTATATTTACTGAAGAGTACTCAAAGTTAGGGTACACTGTAAGACTAGTAACAGCAGATATGGATTATGTAAACTCAGTAGTAGCCAACGACAACGTAGCTATAATTAACGCTTTTACAAAAGAGTTAATTGATAAGGACTTTGTAAAATTAAAGTACGGGGACTTATTGAGCTCTAGAAGAAGATTCAATGTACATAAATCTATCTTTGGTGATAAGTCAGATAATATTAAGTTCATTAGAGGTTTTGGTGAAGTAAAGGCTAAAGAAGTATTTGAACTTATTTATGCTAAACACGAAGACCCATCTAATGATACTATAGTGGAAGAGATACTAGACTATACTAAGAAGTTTAACAATATTAAGGTTCACGAAAATCACGTAGTAGACGGTAGAAATACAATAAAAGAAGCCTTTGAGGCTAATATGCTACTTGCAGATACTTTTGTAGATACTTCTAAGTTCTCTGAACAGGAACTTAAAGAGTATAATGAGTGCCTTAGTAGAGAAGTACCTAGTGGTATAGATGAGACAGATTTAATGACCTTAAGCATAGATTTACTAGGAACTACAATAGTTCCCTCAATGAAAGCTAAAGCAGTTTTTAATATAAAATAAAAAGGAGTTTAATGAAGATAAATGTATTATCATTATTTAACGGTATATCTTGTGGAAGGATAGCCTTAAATAAACTAGGCTTGGAAGTGAATGCTTATTATGGGTCTGAGATAAAGCCTGCAGCCTTAACTATTGAGGAGGCTAATTTTCCTCAGGATGTACCTAATAGGTTAGGTGATGTAACTAAGATAGACGGTAATAGTCTCCCTAAGATTCATCTATTAATAGGTGGAAGCCCTTGTGTGGATTTATCTCAAGCTAACAAAGAAAGACTAGGACTTAAAGGGGAATACTCAGGGTTATTCTATGAGTACCTAAGATTATTAAAAGAAACTAATCCTGACTTCTTTTTACTAGAAAATGTAAATATGAAATCAGACCAAGAAGCTGAAATTACTAAACTATTAGGAGTAAAACCTATAAGAATAAATAGTTCAGTACTTAGTGCTCAGTTAAGAAATAGACTTTACTGGACTAATATACCTTTCACAGTATTTACACATAAGGATATTGAGCTGAATGATATACTTATTGATGGGTACTCTGATAGGAAAAAAGCTAGGGCTCTTCTAGAGAGTGATTCAAGACCCTTAAGTACACCAATTAAGATGGCTCATAGGTACTTCAATACAGGGTTTACAACTTTAATATTTAAATCAAAAGAGCACTATGATGTTATTAAGTCCCACTTTGATGAACACTTTAAAGGTAAATCAGCAAAAGATATAGAAGAGATGTCTAAGGATATGGACTTATCTATATATGAGGGTATTAGATACCTTAATCGTACTGAAAGAGAGAGACTACAAACTGTCCCTGAAGGTTTCACTAATAGCGTATCTAATAACGACGCTGCAAGTTGTTTAGGTGATGGATGGACAGTTGATGTTATAGTTGAGTTGCTAAAAGGGTTACCTTATAATAAGGAGTAAGTATGGCAAGACCTAGGTATGATGATATATTTGAACCTCATAGAGTAGCCTTTGGAGGAGTAATAGATTCCAAAGAATTAGGTAGAAGACTATGTTATGAACTACAGATACCTACTAAGTACTCTACTAGAGTTTACAAAGCCTTTAGTAGAGTTATATCAGACGCTATGCGTCATGGTGAGGGTATAAGAGTACAGGATTTAGGTGTGCTAAAAGTTAAGAAGTATGCCTCTGATACTGTTAGATTACCTGATAGTAGTGTAGTAACCAGAAGTAGAATATTTAAGTTAGTGTTTGACACAACTTCTAAAGGGGATAAAGTTCTTGAAAAGATTACGAAAGATTATAGAGCTCTTAAGGAGGAAACTTGACGGTAAAATTTAAGCGTATCGATATAAGAAACTACAAAAGCATTATAAAGGCATCTATAGAGTACGTTAATGGCGTATGGAAAGTAGAGGGTACTAATAATGATGCTTTTGGTTCTAATGGAGCAGGTAAATCTACTGCCTTAGAAGCATTACAACAGTGCTTGTTTAATAAAACAAGTAAAGGTACTACACTAGATACTACTATAAATAGAAGTACTGGTAGAGCCTATACTATAACTGTAGAGCTTTCTGTTAATAACGGTATAGAGACTCACTATAAAATAGTAAATGATAGAATATCTATGAAGATAACTATATTTACTTTAGAGAATGATGAATGGACAGACTTAGGTATTAAATCAGTACCTTCAGCTTTATCCTATATACAAACTATAATAGGACTAGATTTTAACTCATTTATAGCTTTAACACATATAACACACAGTACAGTTATATCAATGACTGACAATCTAAATGATAGTAACTTATTAAAGGTGTTACTAGACTTTGGACTTCTATCTAGGTTCGAGAAAAGAGCCAAAGAGGAATACAAAGAGTCAGTTAGTAAGTACTCAAAGCTATTAGCAAGAAAGCACGAGATAGAATCCAGTCTAGGACTTATTGAGACATTTATGCCAACTGATACAACTTCCTTATACAAAGAACTAGCTACTTTAAATGCAGAAGCTAGTACTATAAGGGATGTAGTAGAAAGTTCTATCAAGGATATAGATAATTGTATACACACTTTGAACTTCTCTAGAAAAGAACAAGAAGTACTTTTAAAGGCTAAGACGGCTCTTATAGACAATCCTATATGTGATAACTGTGGATGTAATATACTAGATGAGGCTAATAAAGATGTAGCTAATAATATAACTACAGCAATTAGTACTATGCAGGAAGCTATAGAAGATATAAATAAAAGTATAGAGGTCTTAGAGAGCAAGAGACAGCACATAATAGATACTGACAAAGCTAAACTAGATGATTTAAACACTAGAATAGCTAGTATAACAAACAAGATACATACTTGTGAATACAATGAGCACATTTATAATTCAAATAAGAGTGCAATAAAGACACTTAAAATTGAACTATCTAGTATTTTAGGAGAACTTCCAAAAGAGTTAAAGACACAGAGCGTACTAGACCAAGTGACAGTTATCCTAAAGAAAGGTGTACTCCACCAACAGATACTCAGTGAGTTCTGTAAAGTACTAAACATATACTTAATAGAATTTATGAAGTATGTGTCAATAGATTATATTACAGTTAATACAGCCCCAGATAAGGGCTCTTTTAGCTATGTAATAACTGATAATAGGTATAATAGTACTATACAGTTCCAAGAGTTATCTGGTGGAGAACTTACAAGGACTAGACTAGCTATTTTATTAGCTATGTTGAAAACTATACAAATACTTACAAATACCTCAATAAACATACTCGTATTTGATGAGGCTTTGGATACTTTAGATAAGACAGCTTCAGGAGATTTAGCTAAACTATTTCATCACTTAGTAGATACTGAGGATAAATTTATAGCTATGGTTTCTCACGGTGAACAGCTAAATGAAGTACAGTTTAGAGGCAATTTAAAGATAACAAAAACAAATAACATAACATCTATAACACAGGAGGCTTAATGTATAGTACATTTATAGCTATGGTTTCTCACGGTGAACAGCTAAATGAAGTACAGTTTAGAGGCAATTTAAAGATAACAAAAACAAATAACATAACATCTATAACACAGGAGGCTTAATGTATAGTACATTTTTAGAAATGATTGAAAACATAAAGAATGAGAGTAAGCCAACTATTAAAATGAGGTACTTACAAGACATTCCTGAGTTCAGTAAGATGTTATTATCTATCTACGTATTCGAGTGGGTAGATAAAGTTCCAGTTCCAAAATGGAATAGTATGGAAGTCTCTGATACGGATATTACAATAGTGATTGTAGACGTTATTCGTAACGGAATGTTTGATACCAAAAGATACTACAAATTACCATTTAAGGTACAGCAGGTGCTGTATTACATCTCCAAGGGTAGTGATTTTGGATTAAATGACAAACATATTATGTCCACTTGTGGAGTAGTTAGTAAGATGGACGTACTAAGAATTCTGAACTTAACAGAGGTAGCTAGTAAACCTAAGTGCCCTAGATGTGGCATTGAAAGTGAGCACTTGTGTGAAAAGTGTATAGAACTACTAAAGACCTCTATGGATTACAGAGTAACTTCTTTTGAAGTCTATGGGGTATCTTTAGAAGATTTTAGTACTACTATTTTGGACTGGAAAATTGATGTAAAGAATAGTAAATATACTTTTACTAAGATAGACAGCAATGAAACATATCAGCCTAAGTTACCTTTTGAGGAATATCAAAATAACTTAGCATTACTTATGTAATTTAAGCTTATATTAAGTAATTTTATTATATAATAAAGGAAGTAAATGACATAGAAGATTAACTATAGTTTTTAAGTCGGTAAGCAGTGGATTGTAACAAAATAACATAAATATAAAATACATACAAGATAAGGTAAAACAATGGAAAATTTAACATACGCAGAATTAGTAGCAATATTAGGTGAAGAAGCAGCGAACGCTATTATGGAACAAAGAAAAGCATCAGAGGCTACAGGAACAGTACCATTTAAGTTGGTAAAACCTATTGCAGAAGCGTTGGGAAATGAATTAGGTAATTTTGGAGAGTTCGTATTAGGAGCAGCTAAGGATAAAGGTGCAGATACATTTAAAGATAAAGGTATTAACTTTGGAAAATCATTCCAATTTATTTTAGTATCCCAAGCATTCTACTACTCTAAATACGTAGAAGTAAATGGACAAGGTAAGACTTTGATGAGTTCTATGTGTAGATACTTAGGAGAGATTAAAGACTTAGTTGATAATACTGGTGTTGCTATGCCTTCTACTAAAGAAGCTAGAGATGCAGCTAACTGGAAATTAGTTAGAGCTAATGTTGGATTGATTAGAGCTGATGACAAAGACACTTGGAAGCCTTGTATCTGGGAAGTAAAAGGTACTTTATTATTTGGATTTAATGAGCTTGCAGCTAAATCTCCAAATGGTACTGCAGCATTAAGTACAATATTTAATGTAACATCTACACATAAGAAACAAGGTTCTACTGTATTCGTTACAATAGATGAAAATGCTTCTAGCGTATCTCCTTTAGATGCTTCTGTATTAAAAGAGATTAGTGAAGATGTTAAAGACATTACAGTTAAAGTAAAAGACTGGGTTGAATCTAGACAAGTAGCTAAAGCACCTAAAGCTACTCAAACACCAGCTACAGGAAGCGTAGACGAAAAATGGTAAGAATTGGTATAATAGGGGATGTGCATATACATCTCCTAAAGGATACTAAATCATACGAGTACACAGAAGACCTTAATAGGCTTATTAAGTTGTTTGACATTATTAAAAGTAATAACTATGACTACGTGGTATTTCTAGGTGACTTATTTGATAGAGCTAGACCCTCCTTAGAGGAGATAGCTCTAGCTACTGAGCTTATGAAAGGCTTAAACAACGTAATAATAGTAGATGGCAATCACGAAGCTGTTACTAAAACTACTTCTACTTTTGAATACATTAGTGTACCAAATACTATGTATAAGACTTATGAGACTATTACGATAGAAGGAACTACTATTAGATTACTAGGGTATAAGAATATTCAAAAGTACGCAGTGCAGCCATCAGCTAATATTCTATTGAGCCACTTAAGGTGCAACTTAGGGGCTTTTATAAAAGAGGAAATTCCTTTAGATGTATTAGCTAAAAGGTATGATACAGTAATACTAGGTGATATACACGATGCTATAAGCCCTTTAGATAATGTACACTACACATCAAGCCCCTATTCGTTGCATTACGGAAATGGTAAATCTAAACACGGATTTATAGAGCTAGTAATAGATAACGATAAACACTCTTTTAGTAGGGTAGAACTAAACTTACCAAGTAAGCGTAAGTTATCTGTGACGTATGCTGAATTAAAACAAATTGACTTTAGTAGTAACGTAGATAGACTTCTTATAGAAGTAAAAGGTACTTTAGAGGAGTTGCAAGATTTACCTAAAATACCATTAGTAAGGTTTAGACCTTATATTACTAGAAACATACAAGTAACTACTGAGGTTACTAAAAAGGTGGACTTATTAGATAGTCTACATAGTATGATAAGTGATGCTAAAGACACAGGAATACTAGAAAAAATTTATAAGGATATAACTTGAGTGTATCAGGAAGATTGCTTAATGTATTAGGCATAGAAAGTGTAAAGTCAAAGAAGACAATATTAAGTGTAATAGACATACTATTGCACTGTTTGGCAACTAAAAAGTCCTTTATAGAGGCTGTTCTTATGATTATGAAGGAGCATAAGTACTCTGGAGACGTTAATGTTAAAGAGTTAGAGACTGTGTTTACCTCATTAGAGTTATTAAAACTAGCACATAGTTCTAATGCTAGTAGTATATTTTTACTACTTATGCCTACGTATAAGAATCATAGAGACTGGAGAAATAAAAGCACTGCTATCACTATAAGTGTAGTAGATATATTAAAAGCTCTAGGGTATAACTTAGACTACAAGATGGATACCTTTAGAGGATTGTTATCAAGAATAATAGTAGAAGTAAATTATGCTTTAAACGACACTATATTAGCACATAGATACGATAAAGATACACATAGCTACATTTTTACTTTCATAAGTGCTGACGATAAAGTAGAATTGAGAGATATGTTACTAAAACACGGTAATGTTAATATAAATAGTATAGACAAGTATAACACTCTTTTTGATGAGAAAAATCCTTGGAAATAACTACTAATATAATTAAGAACGCTATACGTAAAATGTATAACTTTGGAGTAGATAAAGTAAAATTTGTAGATGTATATAAGCCTGTGATATTGACGTGTGATATGCACGGAGATTTTGAAGCTGACCCCATTGACTGTATAAGAGGCAGGGTAATTTGCCCTAATTGTACTAGTGTAACTATACTTACACCTAGCAAGGTACTTAAAAAAATACCTCAGAAGTATATGAAAGATGATAAATTACTTAGTGTATCTGATATAGCTGTAGTCAGAGAGTCATTCGGAAATATACAGGATAATACTTGTCCTTTATGTAATAGAGAACTAGATAGACCTGTATTAGACCACTGGCATATAGCTAGAAATAATGGTAATGGAAAAATTAGGCTAGTACTATGTTCTACTTGTAATACACTTTTAGGAAAATTAGAGAACTCATTTCCTAGGTATAAAGTGCCTTATAGCGTAGCTCCTAAGTGGCTTAAGAACGTAGCAGATTATCTTACTATGGGTACTACAAGCCTTATACATCCAACTGAAAGACCTACTATTAAGATGACTAAAAATGAGTTCAATAGGTTTAAAGAGCTCGTATCAAAGTATGAGGAGTTTAATTTTACGTACCCAAAATTAGGAGTACTAAAGAATTCAAAACTACTAAACTTGTACATAAAGTATAAAGATAAACTAGAAGGAGTAATATGATAAAAATAGTAAAGATGTTGGAGGTTCCTATTGATACATTTATATCTATAGAAGAATCTTCTAGGAAGTTTGTACCTGCTAATGAGAACTGGTTAGCTATTAGTGTAGATGAATTTAAAGACTGTGTAAAGTACCTTTTAATGTACATAAAAGTGTACACTTCTAGTGATGAATACATAACGTCTAAAGCATTTGGGTTTCTTGATAAAAACAGGATAGTTACTATAGTAGCCTCTTCTGGGGTTACTCATAACGATTTGGTGTATGCTTCAAAGTCTCAATCGGATGTTAAAGTAATTAATACTACTACAGTAGGTCATAAGGAGGCTGTGTATAAAAATAAGTACATTTGTACTCCCTATAATGGATATTGGGACTCAGCAGGGTTACCAATAATACTATGGAAATACCATAATAAAATTAAAGGTTAATTGTGAATAAATTACAAGCAGTAATATCTTCTTTAAAGAAAGATATGAATAACATTGACATAGATAAAATAATACATTTATATAGTGAAGAACTACCTGTAGCTGATATAGCAAGTGCCTTAGGTAGAAATTCATATGAGATTAATAAAGTTCTTTATGCGTTACAGCTAAGAAGAAAGAAAAAGCACAGAGCTGAGGACTACAGACTGTATTTGCTACAACTAGGGGATGAAACAGATACTTATAAGACAGTTTCTAGTATACAAAACGAACTAGACAACGCTTATGATACTATTGGTGTCTATGAAAGTAAACTTCAAAAACTTGCATTAGATAATAAGGCATTAAAGGCTAGGTCTAAGAAGTGGGCTATAGCTAATAGAGATACAGATGTGATACTTGAGGCTATTAGGTCTCAGACTATAGAAAAGAGTTTAGTGTCTAAGTTAGTAGTAGAACACCCAGAGACAAATGATGGGCTTATAGTTATGTATGGGGATACGCATTATGGAGAACTAGTAAACAAAAACGAGGTTCCAAGTAATGAATATAACTACGAAATAGCTAAGCAGAGAGTTGATAGACTTTTAGACGCAATTTTATTACATCCTAAGCAATCTAAAAATGTTATTGTAGTGGACTTAAAAGATACTATTAAAGGGGTGATTCACGGAGGTATAAATAATACTGAAGGTGGATTCATACAGTCCATTATGGAAGCTGTGAAGATTAATGTGTACTTTTTAGGAGTACTTTCTCAGGTGTACGATAAAGTTAAAGTGTATAGCACTGGGTCTAACCACGAGAGGTTACAGGACTATATAGTTAGTGATGGTAAGTATTTAGATTATGGTAGGCTAATTGATACTATGGTATCAGAACATTTAAGGGCTATTAAGTGCTCAAATGTAGTTATACATACTACAGACACAGGTAACCATATCTTTAATGTTAATGGTGCTACTGTTTTGGCTACTCACGGAGACGCTTATAGAAGCTATAAACCTTATGATGCTTCCCAAAGAGCCCTTTTACAGGACGCTTGTATATCTTTATATGGCACTACTTATAGACACTGTATAAATGGTCACGGACACCAATTCATTGCCTGTCATAACCAGTACAGAGGTATGAGTATTCAAAATGGTACTTTAGTAGGTTGTAATTCTTATGGAGTACAAAATGGTATGAGAGATGTACCTGCTACACAAAGTATAGCGTTTGTAGAAGAAGATGGTAGCATACAAACAGTGACAGCAGTGGATTTAAATTAATGTATACTAAGGAAGCTTTAGAGCTAGAATTGACAGAGTACTTTAAATCTGTACTATGTACTAGTAGAATATGCGTATCTAATAATGTTGCTAGTAACCTAGATATTAGACTAACTAAGCGTAATAAGGTGTACGTAAGCTACTACATAGGTAGAGATATACGTAGAGTACCGAAAAAAGCACTATTAGATTTAGTAGATAGAGCTACAGTTGAGCTAGAAGAGGCTATGTTACAAGAGATTAAAGATAAACTAGACCTTAATGTAAGTAATGAGAACTTTCTAGTAGCTGTACATACTCACCATAAAAGTATAGATACAATGGATTTAAGATACCTAGTAGAACTAGATAAACGTGCTGAAGGTATATTTATGACTGTAGGTTTATGTAATATAGTTTACTACGGATAAAGGGACTTATATAAGTCCCTTTAACTTCTCAAAGTGTTCTTTTCTCTTATCATAAGAGTGAGTATATTTATTTATAACCTCTGTTACTTTATCTACGTTACCTGTATCAGCTTGTTTATAGATATCAAATCTCATCCAAAAAGCCATACCAAACAGTATAAAGCCCTCAAGGGTATCTGGATTTGCCTCAGTACCTGCGTACTTTACACATCTCTTTTGAACCTCAGTAAAATTATCTTTACCAGTTATCTGCAAACACCCGGCTCCTCTATACTTCCATCCATCACCACTTTCAATATCTCCATTACCCATCCTATTAGCATAAGCAATGTTAGCAATCATTTCTTGGTTAGCTTTTTGAAGATTTATTCTTCCATACTTGTTAGCTAAGTTTCTATCAAAAGCTTTAAATATTTTAGGAATAGCCTCGGCAGTGTAGTTTAGGTTTTCTCTAAGAACTTTAAAATCACTTCCAACTTCTTCTCTAACTTGTGCTAAGAACATTGCAAGTCTTAGAGGAGTGTTAAGTCCAAATTTGTCTTTGTATTTATCTATAATTCCTACTACTTCGTCTAAGTCCTTAGTAGTAGGAAATAGTATTTTTACCATTTCCTTTGTCATTATTTATCCTTTTTAATAGAGCTACCGAAGAAGTAACCTATTATGGTAGCGATTACAGTCCCCAATAAAAAACCTAGAATAGTGTCTGCAAATCTTATATTCTCTTTTGGTATCTCATAGAATGTTATAGCTACTATATAAAGTACACTAACTAAACTCCAAAAACTTGCTAAGTAATATATGTACCTTTTACTAAATATGTCGTCCTGCTTTAAAGCCTCAGTTTGCATACCTCTAGCGTTACTCATTTCAGACACCTGAGCTTGTACATAGCTCTCAAAGTGCCTATTATCTTCTTGCTTATTAGCTAAAGCTAACTTTTGAAGTTCAACTGTATAGTTAGTCTCAAGCTCCTTTAGCTTAACCATTTCCTCAGGTGTAAAGTCATTTTTATTCATCTTTATGCCTGTCTTTTCTTCTATAAACTCTTTAGCCTTATCAGCTCCACCATCTATAGCTGAGCTAAGTAAATCCAATCCTTTATCAGCTAACATTGTAACTAATCCAGCAACTATTGGTATCATACAGTTTCCTTTCTTTCACATATTCCTTGGTCTTGAATACCTATATTTCTTAGTAATCTTCTACCACTAAGCATAATAGCTATAAGACCATACAAGCATAACATACTAATCTCTCTAAGTACATCTGGTAAATACCCAGTGTAACTATTAGCTAAGTACATATTAATAGATACTAACGAGGTTATTGATGGCAACATTATAATCCATCTAACTAATGTGTTAGTCTTTTCACAAATCCTATATCCAACATAAATACCCATAAGTATATTTATGACATTTAAAAATGCCATAGTAAGTTGTAAGTCCACTACTTCTCCTTATTTTCTTGGGACTTATCATAAGATAAGAACCTATTTAGGATGCTATCAATAATTAAAGACGCTTTATCAACTGTGAAGCCTAAAAAGAAAGCTATCATACTTGGAAGATAAGGTGTATTTAAAGATGGCATATAGCTACCTAATCCACTAGCTATAGTCCACGCTAGAACTAGTGCCAATAATATACCTTTACTTATAAAGAATGTAGAAGCCCAAAAAGTCTTTACTTTCCCTGTTAAAGCTATACTACAACCTGCTATTGCAGATAATACTACCATCATAATATCTGCTCCTATGTTACCTAACCACCCTGTAAGTAACGCCCATATCCCTACAGTTACCACTCCAGTCGCTGATGTTGTTGTTATTGGTTCAGCCATTTTTCACCTTTTATTTATATTTTTAATTAATGGACATAGCTTATTAGGGTTAGTTTTTATATTTAAACCAAATACTTTAGCTGCCCACTCTGAGCAGTACCATCTATCTGAATCCTCTGTTTTAAATGGTAAAAACTCATTAAGCAATATACCTTTAAGGTCATACTTTGCACCTTTAGTTTGTTCAAAGAACTCTACTGTATTTTTTATAAATGTATCAGGTACTTCTATAAAATCCCAACTATCTTTATTGTAGTTAATCTTTCGTTTTACTACACCACCATCATACCAAGAAGCAGTATACCACTCATCACCTATTACTATTTCACAGTGACTATAGATACCTCCTGTCCATAGACGGATTAGTTTATCCGTCCAATTCCCTTTACCTTTATAGAATGCTACTTTCATTTTAATCCTTTATGTCAGAATACTCTAACTCTAGTTCTTTTTCTTTTGACTGTCTAATACCAGTGTAAGTACCTACAGCTAAAGAGTACAACTGAGACTTCTCAAGTACCTTTTGTACCAAAAGTTCAAGAGGAATTCCTCGTTGGTCTGCTAGTGCTTTCAAGAATGGAATCTCAGAGGTACTATCTAAGCTGTATGCTTTAGCCTCAAGTTCTTGTTTACCCCAAGTCTCCCTTTCAGTATTTGGGATACCCTTAGAAAGTTCTGCTATAGCCTGTTCATACTCAGAATTTATCTGATATAACTTAGACCTGTAGTCAATCTTTCTTTGTTCTTCCAAAGAGGGTTTAAGGCTTTCTAAATACTGCGTATAATTTTGCTTAACCTCGTCTGTAAATACCTCACTATACTTAGCTAAAAACTCATCATCTTCCTCTAGCTCTTTTGGAACAATATCTGTTGGCATAAACAACCATCTATGATTACTACCATCTATTTCTTTTTCTACACCTAGTGTAGGAAATCCTTTATTGTTTTTGTAAATATCAAATTTCATTTATATTCCTTACTGGTTTGTTGTATATGTTCCACCGAACATAAAGTTTATAGCTTGATTAGCAACTGGTATTGCTAATACAGTTCCACCTTGCAGCACATTTGCATAGTTAGTACCATTTTCAATGTAAGCACTAGCTGAACCTGTAAAATTAAGACCTGAAACATAATTAAAGTATAGATTTGGATATACACCCACAGCTTCTTGTACAAAAGGTAATCCAACTAATATAATATTACCTAATGCTCCACTAAGTGTACCTCCTACATATCCCCATATGTGTACAAGTTTTCCTATCTTTATATATTTACAGTAGTTATGTGAACTAGTCCAAGAACCATAACCGCTACTCCCAGATAAACTTACTGTAAAGCTACCTTCTTGCAATAAGTTACTATCATTTATAATCTTTTTCCAAGTAGACCAGCCATCAGCATACATAGACCTAGTCCACATAGTAGAAGTAGAGTATTCAAATAACAGTTGTGTTGTAAAACCAGCTGGACTATTAATAACAGTTAAATTACCATATGCTATACCGCTAGGGACATTTAGAGTCCCTGTGTAATTACCAACCAGAAAATCATAGTTTCCACCAGTAATAATACTATTTAAATTTTGGTTATTAGCAGTAGGAAAGCGTCCAACACCATTAAAGCCTTTAGTTGTAAGCACTCCATTCATACTTACATTTTCATTAGCATCTTGGATAACTGTACTATTAACAACATTTCCATTACTGTCAATTTTTGCCAAGGCATTATTAGTTGGACTCGGAACTTTAGGAATCTTACCATCTAACTGACTTTGCAGGTTACTTGTAACTCCATCTAAATAACCTATTTCAGTAGAGCTTACACTTCCTATACTTGTAGTGCTGGGTAAAGTAGTATTCCCACTAGCGTCTATTTTTACCCTCTGAACACCGTTAGTACTTATAGCGTACTCGTTAGCTGCTGGGTAGTACACACCAGTACCTTGGTAGTCCCTATGTCCTATACTAACGTCCGTAGCTGTTCCTAATTCTTTAGACTTGACTCTTGGGGTTATTAGTCCTGTAGCTCCTATATTAGTCTTAGGAACTGAGTACATTTTACCATCTGAATACACTACAGGAGTTCCTCCAGCGTAATTCTCATCGTCACCGTAGTTAGACGCTACAAGTTCGTATCTATCAATATACCAAGACCCTTGAGTAATAACTCCAGTACTAGACACATAAATTACTTGACTTGCTGATATTCTATCAGGAGCATAATAGCTTCCAATAGAGGTCTCTGGTCTATACCACATCTCAATTTTTCTAAGTATTTGCTTTTGTCCCACAGAGCCTTGTATAGTACTATTTAACTGAGTAACAGTTAGTAAAATTCTTATAAAAGGATTATCAAAAGGGTCAAATCCGTCTAAAAAGTTACCTAAACTAGCTAGTGATAAATTAGTACCAGTACCAAAGAAATACCCTCTAGCTATACCACCAGCGTCATAAATAGACCACATAGGATTAGTAGACTTTATATTAAACAAATAAGTACCTGTTTCTAAGTACTTAGGTTCTAGTAAGTTAGGTAATAGGCTAGAAGCCTCCTCCAAAACTATGTTAGCAGTATCTAAAGATTCTCCTTCAGCACTTGAAGGGACTCTTACATATATACTACCACTGTTAGCTGCCTTTAGAACGAACGCTATAGGTACTATATTTTTAATAGGTCTAATATTTGACAATCCACCATTACTAACGGCGTACAGGATATCTCCATCAGCCCAAGTTTCTCCAAAATGAGTTCCAGTAGTATCTAAATGTTGAATAAGTCCATTAGACACACTTATAACGTCATCATTAGCTATAGCTGAACTTGTGCTAAGTGCTACAATTCTTTTAACATCAGAAGAGCCGTCGTACTTACTTGTAATTATCTTTCCACTAGCTCCATTAGAATCTATAGCCATAAGTACAGAACCTTTAACTACAGCATCAGAAGACTTTACCTTAATGACATTAGCTTCCCCTATAGGAAGTACGTAGTCATCTGATAATCTCATAACTGCAGTTCCTAAGTCCTCAGACCAAGTAATCTGCCCCTTTAGCCCATCTATATTAGTAGTCGTATCAAGACCTACATAGTCTACTAAATGAGTACTACTAGAGCTTATAGCGTCTATAGCTTCTTTAACAGACATCTCAGCATTATATGATACTTCGTCGGCTGATATACCACCTGAGAATATATCCTGAACCTCTACTAGTATATCGTAAGCATCTGAGGCACTGTTAGCTGCGTTAGTAGCACTTGTAGATGCACTAGAAGCACTGTTAGCTGCGTTAGTAGCACTTGTAGAAGCCTCTTGAGCTTTAGTACTTGCTGTACTAGCACTTGTAGAAGCTGACTGTGCAGCCTGTGAAACAGTACTTTCAGGGTCTTCCCAAATAGTACCATTAAAGAACTTTA
>JACCEC012619606.1_pt1 | contig 54106 bp, 56 predicted proteins | sample 7450121 | NCBI WGS metagenome assembly JACCEC01 (sample SAMN15323455, study PRJNA562643) | freshwater metagenome | isolation source: river surface water | place: USA:Blue River Watershed | collected 2017-08-18
AGTCGTTGGATTTGCTCAAAAACGCGGGAGTGACCGTGCGCTTTCTTCCTGCCTACTCACCCGATTACAACCCCATTGAATTGATGTGGAGCAAAGTGAAAGCATACCTGCGGAAAGTCGAAGCCCGTTGCAATGAGAGTCTTCTTCTCGCCATTGGCGACGCTCTCTCAAAAGTCACCCAAAAAGACGCTACCCATTGGTTTGCTCATTGTGGATATGGCTTTATTTAAAATGCTCTAAAATCATCATCTGCTTACAGAAGTGAAAGTCAGAATAATACCACTTCCCATCGGAGCCTTTGGCGACGAATATATCATGCACCTTTGGGTCTTCCTTGTGACATTGAGCTCGGAAGGCCAACCAAGATGCGTCTCTACAAACAATCGTATCAGGGGTGAGCCATTGTTCTGATGAATCAAAAAATCCTAGTGGCTTCGGAATCTCACCAAACCGCTTCTCAAGATAATCTTTGGCATTGAGATCAGCTTTGATCTTTATGATCGCGGTATCCTTCCACAAGCGACGTTCCGAGGTGTGATGCACATCGGCTCTCTTCATAGCTATATAAAATACTGCCGCACCAATGCATGCGACCGCCAGTAAAATTGCTGCTACTTTGCGCATATGAATGATTGCCGAACGATGAGTGTATGCGCCTCTACCAGTCCTTCTCATGGAAGCGGGGGCGCGCGTCGATCACGAGGTTAGAGTTATGGTTACGGCTAATCATTGAAACAGGGCACTTGGTGGTGGTCGTCACGGTGCGGCTTGCTGGGCTTCTTCTATGATGATAGAGAGGCCACTTCCCGCTTGATTCTGGCTCCCATGGATCTTTCGGCCACTTCAAGGTCATGCTCGGATTGCAACCCGACCCAGAATGCGGCAGAAGTCCCGAAAAACTTTGCGAGACGTAATGCGGTCTCTGCTGACAAACTTCTTCTACACTTCGTGATTTCAGTAAGTCGCGAAGGCGGAATGCCAGTGGAACGGGATACCGATGCAAGACTCAGCCCCATCGGCTTAATAAATTCTTCCAGCAAAATCTCACCAGGATGAATCAATGGTAGGTGTTTAGGCGTGCTCATATTCTTAGTGGTAATCAATAATTCTTACATCGTGCTTCGAGCCATCTTGCCATCGGAAGATAACCCTCCATTGTTGATTGATTCGAATGCTCCAGAATCCATTCAGGTTACCTTTCAGTTGTTCAAGCCGATTGCCCGGTGGAACCTGAAGATCCTCAACGATTCGCGCCTGATTGATCATCCGTAACTTGCGCCGGGCTCTCTCCTGAATATCCCCAGGTAAGCCACGAACTCGCCGGCCGCGGTAGATGCTCTCTGTCGCTGAATCGCCGAAACTATCAATCACACAAGTAAAATACCAAAGTCATCAATTACGTCAAGCGAAATTACGTGTCACGGAATTTTTCGCGGAATGTGTAGATGCGGTATAGGTGAAATGGAAGTTCGAATTCATGAAGCAAGGCAATTCTCAAAAAAAAGTTCCCATATCACGTCCTTGCTTCGTGCTGTGTGGGGCTCGGTGTTTCCAAGCTGATATCAGATCAAGTGATGAGGGGAAGTGATCCGTGGGCAGGGGGCGGCTGAAGAAATGTACGATTGATGAATGTTGATTTTGGATTGCAAAATCACATATCAACAATCAACAATCCGCAATCGTCAATCAAAGGAGACGCTGTAGCAATGGGAAGAAATGGACGATTGATGATCGTTGATGTTTGATTGGCGTCTTTCATCATTCCACCGTCACCGATTTCGCGAGATTTCTCGGTTGGTCGATTTCGCAGCCGCGGATGCGGGCGATGTGGTAGGCGAAGAGTTGCAGGGCCACGGCGGTCGGGATCGTCGCAATCAAGGGGTGGCAGGCGGGGATTTCGATGATGTCGTCCATCACCGCTGCCGCTTCCTCATCGCCGCGGGTGATGATGCCAAGAATGCGGGCACCGCGCGCCTTGCATTCCTCGATGTTGCCCAGCGTTTTGTCCTTGCCGGGAATGTCGTTGGCCAAGGCAATCACGGGAATGCCCGGCTCGATCAGAGCAATGGGACCGTGTTTCAATTCCGCCGCATGATAGCCCTCGGCATGGATGTAGGAGATTTCCTTGAGCTTCAAGGCACCCTCCAGTGCCACCGGATACATGGGGCCACGACCGATGAAAAACGCGTGTTGTTGGGTGGCATAGTGTTCGGCGATGCGGGCGATGGTGCCATCAAGCGCAAGAACCTCTTCCACCAGTGCCGGGATGGATTCGATGCCGCGAGCGAACTCGATGCCTTCCTGTCGGGAAAATCGACGGGCTCTTCCGAGCTTGAGGGCGATCATGAGCAGCACCGCCACCTGGCAGGTGAAGGCCTTGGTGGATGCCACGGAAATTTCCGGACCGGCATGCAGATAGATGCCGCGTCCCGTTTCGCGGGCGATGGTGGAGCCCACCACATTGCACAGTCCCATGACAAACGAGCCTTTTTGTTTTGCCTCACGCACGGCCGCAAGAGTGTCCGCTGTTTCACCCGATTGGGAAATCGCTAGAACCAGATCGCGGTGACCGATGATGGGATTGCGGTAGCGGAATTCCGCGGCCTGTTGCACCTCGGCAGGAGTGTCCGCGAGGTCTTCGATGGCATATTCCCCGATCAATCCGGAATGCAGCGAGGTGCCGCAGCCCACAAGCACCACGCGCTGGATTTCCGCGAGATCGCGCGGTGAGGTGCCCATCCCGGAAAGCACCGCCGAACCCAGATGGAAGTCCAGGCGACCGCGAATCGCATTGCGCAGGCAATCGGGTTGCTCGAAGATTTCCTTGATCATGAAGTGCGCGTGCCCGCCCTTTTCCGCCGCTGCTGCATCGATCTCCAGTTGTGCGATTTCGCGATTGACTGGAACGTTGTGGAGATCGCGGATGTCCACTTGGTTCGCGGTGACAATCGCGATGTCGTTGTCATCCAGATAGATCACGCGCTGGGTGTGGGCGAGGATGGCGGAGGCATCGGATGCGATGATGGTCTCACCGTCGGCAATGCCTAACACAATCGGACTGCCGCGTCGTGCGGCGATAATTTTCCCCGGCTCGCGGAGAGAAACCACGGCGATGCCGAAGGTTCCTTCCACCTGATGCAAGGCATCGCAGACGGCTTGAAACAAATCGCCTTTGTCGTGTGAGCCGATGAGATGAGCCAGCACCTCCGTATCGGTATCGGAAAAAAACCGATGTCCTTGGGCTTCGAGTCTGCCACGCAGCGCTCGGTAGTTTTCGATGATGCCATTGTGTACGATGGCGATGTTTCCCGAGGCATCGAGATGAGGATGCGCGTTGTTTTCCGTCGGCGATCCGTGCGTGGCCCAGCGCGTGTGGGCGATGCCATAGGAGGGCTGATGGAAACGCGATGCGGGCCAGTCGTGTTTCGCCTTGTCGGTGAGGTTCGCCACCTTGCCCACGGCGCGGGCCACGATCAATGCATCGTTTTCCACGATCGCCATACCTGCGGAATCATAGCCGCGGTATTCCAAGCGGCGCAGTCCTTGAATCAATACCGGCGGAGCCGCCGCCTTGCCGATGTAGCCTACAATGCCGCACATGATGATTTGTTAGATGGATGAAGGTGAGGGGAGATCTCTCTGCACGATGTCGCCAGGGCGAGTGCTGGCATGTGCGGCGATTTTGCGTCCGGGATAAATGGCTGTGTGAATGCCGGTGTGGACGTGGTCGCCGATGATGGCGCCGAATTTCCGCCTTCCAGTATCGACAAGACAACCATCCACCATCGAGCGGTGGTTCGCGCCATCGTGGCGGAAATTCGAAATGATCGTGCCCGCGCCGAAGTTTACCTTGCGGCCAATCACCGAGTCGCCGGCGTAGGAAAGATGGCCGATCGCGGTCTGTGCGAGAATGATCGAGTTCTTGATCTCCACGGCTTGTCCGATGTGACATTGATCGCCAATGCTTGTGGCTCCGCGGATGTAGCAGTTCGGGCCGACCTTGCAGTTTTCCCCGATCAGCACATGGCCCTCGATGAACACGCCTGGCAAAATGCGTGAGCCTTTGCCCAGACACAGATGGCCTTCGATGACGGCGGAGCGGTGAATGTCACCCTCGATGCAGGATTCGCCCAGGTGCGAGAGGTGTTCCTCGTTGGCCTTCAGCAGATCCCACGGATGCTGGATCAAAAACGAGTGTAACGCTTGCCTGCTGAGAGAAAGATCAGGCTCGTAACCCGACCACGCCAAGACCTCACCGTGGTCGTCGACAATGGTCATCGTCTCCGTATCCAGTGCCGCTTGCCAATCAACGACACTCACCCACGCCAGCGGATGTTTCGACCATCCTTCCGGTGTGGGGTGTTGGTGGAGCGGGACATTGCCGATGGGGAATTCCTCCGCACGGGTGCTGAAATAGGATGCCATGTTCATAATGAAAATCGGTTAGAGCGATGAGTGCTTGGAGATGGCATCCAGCAAAGCATCACTGAGGCGTTCTGTCCATGATTGAACCACTGCGGCGTCCCGGTGCTCGACCATCACACGCGCTTTGTTTTCCGTGCCCGAGTAGCGGATAAGTTGTCGTCCTTGCTGTCCCAGTGCGGCATCGGCTTCGGCGAGAAGCGCGGAAAATTCTTTCAGGCATTCCAGCTGCGGTTTTGCTGGTACGGCAAAGCTGTTGAGTTGCTGAGGATATTCCTCCATGCACTCGGCAAGTTCGTGCAAGGGCTTGCCGCTTTCTTTCATGACACGCAATACTTGCAGCGCCGAAAGGATGCCGTCGCCTGTGGTGGCATGATCGGCAAAGATCAGATGACCCGAATTTTCCCCGCCAAACGAGTGATCTCTGGCACGCAAGGCCTCGATGACCTGCCTGTCGCCGACTCCCGTGCTGATCACCTCGATGCCCGCATCGCGCATCGCCGCGTGGAGCCCCAGATTGCTCATCACCGTCACCGCGATGGCATCGCCACGGAGTTGATTCCGGCGTTTCAATGCCAAGGCACAGAGCGCAATGATGCGGTCGCCGCTCACGGTTTGTCCGCGAGCATCGGTGAAAATCGCGCGATCGGCATCGCCATCAAACGATACGCCCAAATCCGCTCCGTGTTCTCTCACCAGTGCGCCCGCAGCTTCGGGGTAGAGCGCACCGCACCCTGCATTGATGTTTTTTCCATCGGGAGCCGTGCCCATGGTGATCACCTCCGCGCCGAGTTCGCGGAAAATCAGTGGAGCCACCATGTAAGCCGCACCATGCCCGCAGTCGATCACGATCTTCAAGCCATGCAAGGCGATGTTTTCCGCCGTATGTTTCGCGAACTCGATGTAGCGACCGCGCGCATCATCAATGCGCGTGGCCTTGCCGATGTGGCTCGCGTCAAAGGGCAAGGGAGGTGTCTCCGGCGAGAGAATCCAATGCTCGATCCGTTCTTCGTGTTCGTCGGAAAGTTTGTAACCATCCGCGCCAAAAATCTTCAGGCCGTTGTCTTCGAAAGGATTGTGTGATGCCGTCAGCATGATGCCCGCCGCGCAACGCATGGACTGGGTCAAATGCGCCACCGCCGGCGTGGGCAGCGGCCCGACCAACAACACATCCATTCCTGCCGAAACCAGGCCGCTGGTGAGTGCTGTTTCTAACATGTAGCCGGAAACGCGGGTGTCTTTGCCGATGATCACGCGGCGTCGGGTTTCCCCTTGTTCGTGCATTACGGCTGCGATGGCCTTGCCTGCGCGCAGTGCGACTTCCGGTGTGATCGGGAATATGTTTGCGGTGCCGCGAATGCCATCAGTGCCAAATAGTTTCATGTGGTTCGCTGTTATTGTGGTACAGAATTTAATCTCGGTAAAGAACAATTTGTTCAAAATAAAATGAACATTTTTCAGAGTGTCGTTCTTTTAATGCTTTATTTTTGTGTTTTTTTCATATTGTCAAAAAATTAAATTCAATTCTTTTGGTATCAAATGTCTATGGTGTTAGGGTTTTTATTAGTACAGATTGAAGCAAAAGTTTTTTGGTTTATGAGGCAGGATCACCTGTCAACGTGAATTGAGCCTGCATTCCAGATCTCGTCCCATCCATCGGTGATTTCCTCGGGTTGGCATCTCCATCATGTCTGATTCGCATGATTTCTCACTTGGACATTTTCCCTTTTCAAGTGCATGCTGCGGCAGTGAACATGGATGGAAAAATGATGGAAGAAGAATTTACTCGGGTGGAATCAATATTCGTCCGCCACCGCAACGCGTTGTGGATCCGGGCATCATTCACGGGATTGTTCACGGATTATTACATTCATTTGATGGAACAAAAAATCCGCCACAATCCGGAACTTGACATGATGCTGAAAGAGCACATTGCCATGCTCAGTCTTTATCTCGTCACGCGTCCATGGGCTGAGACCACGGGCTGGACAGTCAATCTCCGTGCCCCGCGGGTGAATCTCTTTGCTACAGGTGGCAGCACCCAGGAAGCGATCACCGGGCGTCTGTTTACCGAGGATGTGCGTGAGCCTGACCGCAATTATTTTTACTCGCAAACGACAGATCCCTATCAAAAAGAACCACGGCTCTCGACGATGGAAATGGACAGTCGCAATCCTTTGCAGTGGTTCGAACAGTTCTACCATCAGTCCGAGCAGCGTCCCGGTCGCGCGTTTCACATGGGTGATGACGATTATGCTGTTGTGGTGGCGCAGCCCGACTGCGATCTTGAGTGGCTGGCCTCGTTGGATGTGGATGCCGTGAAGCGTATGGAACAAGATGAAGAAGTCAAACTGCTGGAAGTACGCAGGTTACGATTCTTTTGCGGTTGTGATTTGAAAAAGATTCTGCCCCTGTTGGCATCGTGGCGTGATCGGCTTGATGATTTGTTCGGCGAGCAGGAAGTGATCAAGGTGCAGTGTCCTCGTTGTGCAGCGGTCTATCCGGTGAGTCGTGAAATGGTCAGTGCTTTCCAATCCAACGAATAACCTTCTCCTTCTTTGCAAACCTACCATCATCACCAGTTTAGCGATGCTGCCTCGCTGCGTGCCCGGAAGTTGGCTTCGGGTGAGACCGTCAGCGTGGTGATTCCCACGCTTAATGAAGCTGACACGGTCGGGGAAATCATTCGTAAGATCCGCCACGCGTGGATGGATGCTAGTGAGTTCGTGGATGAAATCATCGTGATGGACTCCGGATCGACCGATGACACCATGGCAATTGCGCAAGCTGCCGGAGCCAGGGTGTTTGCCGCGGAGGAGGTGGCCGTGGAGTTCGGCAATCACCCGGGCAAGGGCGAGAATTTGTGGAAGTCGCAGTTTGTCAGCCGAGGTTCGATCTGTGTGTTCATCGATGGTGACATCCTGAATTTCCATCCCAGCTACATTGCCGGATTGGTTGGTCCATTGTTGGAGAATCCCCGCACGCAATACGTCAAGGCATTCTACCAGCGCCCGCTGCAAGTGGACGGCGAGCCGACCGCGCACAGCGGTGGTCGGGTTTCCGAGTTGCTGGTGCGGCCGCTGTTTTCCTTGTTTTACCCGCAGCTCTGCGTTTTGCATCAACCGCTTGCGGGGGAATATGCGGTAAGGCGTTCGCTGCTGGAACGTCTGTCATTTCCTTCAGGATACGGTGTGGAGATTGCCCATCTCATTGATGTACTGGCATTCGCGGGCATGGATGCTTTCGCACAATGTGATTTGGATTCCCGCCTGCACCGCAACCGTCCTTTGCATGAACTGGGGGTGATGTCCTGCACCATTCTGCAAACGTTTCTTCAGCGTGCTGAACGCGACGGCAAGCTGCTTCTCACCCAGCCGACGGGTGAGAATTTTCTCCAGTATCAATCATTGTCTCAAGGTGGGCAGATGCGCAAAACTTCCATGATCGATCACGAACGTCCACCCTTTGCATCACTCTCCGTCATTTCCCGTTGATATGAATTTGCAACTCCTCTCGATCTCGGCAATGCCGGAAATCATTCAACTTCTTTGCTTTCTCAATCCAGCCGTTTGTGAAGAAACGATGCTGCGGCGTTATGAGAAAATCCTGCGCGAATTTCCCAACTACCGTATTCTCGGTGCCTATGTCGATGGGCGTCTCGCCGGACTCACCGGTGTCTGGCACGGCGCAAAAATCTGGTGCGGCGATTACATGGAAATCGACAACCTTGTCGTGCATCCGGATTTCCGCAATCGTGGCGTCGCCACGGCGCTGATCCAAAAAGTGGAGATTATGGCGCGCGAAAAGAATTGCAACATTCTCGTGCTCGACAGCTACACCAACAACCACCCCTCGCACCGGCTATATCATCGCCTCGGCTGCGAAATCTGGGGGTTCCATTTTGTCAAACCACTTGTGAACTTCGAGCATTGATTCCATGAAACCTGTTGCACTCCTTTTATCCGCTATGGGCATTGTATCGTGCGCATGCGCCCAACCGGTCACCACGCGCGGCATCATCGACTTGAAAAACACTGCGCGTCCTGTGGATGCTGTGATACTTGTCGGCGAAACATCGCATGAACTGGTGCCGGAAAGCAACGCAGCGAGCAAATGGGTATTTGCCGATGGCGTGCTCACCGCTTCGCCGATGTGGGACAGCATGGTCACCAAGGAAACCTATCAGGATTTCCACATGCATGTGGAATTCAATGTCAATGAAGTGGCGGACCGCAAAGATCCCGAAGCGAATGGCAATTCGGGGATCTACATTCAGAAACGCTATGAATTGCAGATTCTCAATTCCTTTGGCATCGCCGCAGCGGATTATAAGGCGAGCTACTGTGGCAGCATCTACAAACAGAAAAAACCGGATAAGATTGTCTGCAAAAAAGCGGGGGAGTGGCAGAGTTACGACATCGCCTTCCGGGCCGCGCGTTTTGTCGATGGCAAAAAAACCGAAAACGCCCGCATCACCGCTTATCAAAACGGCGTCCTCATTCACGATGACTACGAACTGGTGGCGAAAACCGGAGCGGGAGATCGCGAAGGTCCCGCTCCGGCTGTCATCAAATTCCAAGGACACCACAATCCCGTGCGCTTTCGCAATGTTTGGATGAGGAAGCTTTCGTTAGATCAACCGTGATTCGATCAGTGGTGTCTTTATGGAGGAAGGGTCTCAGCGGAATTTCCACATTTTGCCTTGTTCCATATCGGCAAAAACCTTGCCGCTCAGCATGTAACTGTCGGGAGGGTTGGGAAGAGCGCTGTCGTCCAGACGGGGCAGTGAAGCCCCAATGGTGGAGTCCCAAGGCTGGGTGGAAGACACGATTACCGGTGTGCCCACGCGTGTCATGTCAAACACTTTGCGAGCGGAATTGAGTGGCATGCGCACACATCCATGCGTGGAGGGGTATGGTTTGACAAAGCCCCAATGCATGCCGTATGCGGCACTGTGGAATGACATCCAGTAGGGCATGGGATATCCCGCGCCGGGGTTGCTGGCGCGCCTGCGGTGACGTGTTTTCGAGTTGATGCGGAAGGTTCCGTGAGGTGTGGGATTCGCCTTGGTACCCACGCCCACGGGAGTCGCCAGCAGTACTTGATTCGCCTCCGTCACATAAAGTCTGCCCGCGCTAGTACTGATGTGCACCTTCACAGCGGCGGGATTGACAGGCTGCCCGGCAGGCGGATCAAATGAGAATGCATTGGTGCCGCTCATGTTGCCACATGAACTCAAGAAAAGCGAGGAACCGCTCCATGCGATGAAGATGAAAAGTCGTTTGATATGATTCATAAGGTATTTTCTGTAAGACGCTAGAGTTGTAAGGAATCTGGTGGGCCATGTCGACCATGAATGATGATCCACCCGCTTGATTTGATGCGAAAGCAGAGAGCGAGCCTTCCGAAAAATGAGAAATTACCGGGGGAATGAGGTTTTGGTCGATAGGCATGGATCCGGAATCCATCAGTAGTTGTTTCCAAGCTTGTCGGCACCGTGGGTTTGCGCCATATTCCCGTCATGGCCGCGACGAATAAAATCCGCACTGTCAACGCAATCACCGTGGGGGAATTTTACGAGCACCATAAGGATGCGCTCGGATTGGAGTTGATGAGTGAAAAGCATGATCTTCAGCGTTTGATCCGTGAACCGACGGTGAACCGCCCCGGTCTTGCATTGGCGGGATTTCTTTCTTACTTCGCTCGCAAGCGGATCCAGATTCTCGGCAACTCGGAGTTGTCGTATTTGGAAAAATTACCTCCACTGCGACAGATGGCGCGTTTTCGCCGCCTTTGCAAAGAGGGCATTCCCTGCTTGGTGATTTCCCGTAACCGCAGTCTCCCGCAAAATTTGTTCCAGCTCGCGGCAGAATATGAGTTGCCGGTTTTCGGCACATCTCAGGTCACCATGAAATTCCTCAATGCCGCTACCTTGCGCTTGGAAAATGATTTTTCGCCGAGCACCACGCTGCATGGTTGCATGGTCGATGTACGTGGTATCGGCGTTCTGATCATGGGTAAGAGCGGTTCGGGCAAATCAGAAACCGCTATCGGTTTGATCGAAAAAGGCGCCTCACTGGTAGCTGATGACATGGTGCGGGTGAAATTCATGGGCGGCGAACTCATGGCCTACTCGCCGGAACTTTCGCGCGGATACATTGAGATGCGCGGGATCGGCATTGTCAATGTGGCGAACCTCTATGGTCTCGCCGCAATTCGACCAGAAAAACGATTGGATCTGATTGTTACACTCAAACCCCACGCCGACCTCAATAATGTCGATCGTCTCGGAATTCAGACGAATACCTTTGACGTGCTCGGCATGGCGATTCCGCATGTGGAAATTCCCGTTGCTCCCGGTCGTGACAATGCGCGTATGATCACGATTGCGGCACTGGACCAACAATTGCGCAGACTAGGGTACAACATGGCGGATGAGTTCAATCAACGCCTGCTCAAGCACATGAGTGAGGGGGGGAAGACTTGAGAGATTGATGTCTCTGGTCATCGCATCATTGAGGTTGATCACGTGATTGGCCATTGCTGACGGAAATACTCCATGGCGTCATCGCGCGTGAGCAGTCGACCTTCAAGCTGCTCGACTTGAATGGCATCAAGGATTTTGCTGAATTCTGGTCCAGGTCGGAGTCCTGCTGCAATCAGATCCCGGCCCGTGACCAGTGGCGCGGGAATCAATGGCTCTTGCGAAAATTCCACGCGCTTCGCGATAAGATACTCGAGATTGTCCGTGAAGCCATTGCTGGATGCGCAGTCCACCCGGTGCAGTTCGAGCTCCTGATCAAATGTCGGCGAAGCCATGAAGCGTTTGAGTTTGGCGGTGCGCATTTGTTGCACGTTCATGAACTGCATGTGCCGTGCCACCATGGGAACAACGGCGTCGATGACGTCATTGGAGTAGCGCAGTTTGCGCAGCATTTCCGCAGCCATTTCCGCGCCGAGAGCATCGTGTCCGTTGAAGCGGATGCGTCCACCTGCTTCGTGATCAATCGTGCGCGTGGGTGGTTTGGCAATGTCGTGCAACATCACAGCCAAGGCGAGTTCCAGCGGGGCATCCGGGGGCAACATCTCTAACATGATGCGTGTGTGTACGAAAACGTCTCCTTCCGGATGCCATTCCGGTGGTTGTTCACAACCGATGAGATTCATGACCTCGGGCCAAAAATACCGGAACAACCCTGATTCTGCCAGAAGCGTGAAAGATTTCGCGCGTGAAGTATGGACAAGCATGCGGGACAGTTCCTCGCGAATGCGTTCGGGCGAGATTCTTTCTAACAAATGAGCATGCTTGCAAATGGCGCTCCAGGTTTCCTTTTCAATGGTGAAGTCCAGCGCTCCGGCAAAGCGAATGGCTCGCATCAGGCGCAGGCTATCTTCTTGGAATCGTTGGGTGGGATTTCCTATCGCGCGAATGACGCGGTTTTCCAGATCGATTCGTCCTCCGACGTGGTCGATGACTTTACCGCTCATGGGGTCTTCGTAGAGTCCGTTGATCGTAAAATCGCGACGATGGGCGTCTTCCTCCGCCGTGGCAAAGACCACGTGATCCGGGCGTCTGCCGTCGCTATAACTTCCATCCGTGCGGAAGGTAGCGATCTCGATCATATGTCCGCGATGCCTGACGAGAATTACCCCGAAATGTGCGCCGATTTCATTTCCTTTGGGGAAAATTTTCAACACCTCTGACGGGGTGGCGCTCGTGGCAATATCGTAATCCTTTGGATCGCGTCCCAACAGACGATCTCTCACGCAACCGCCCGCGAGCATTGCCTGATACCCTGCCGCATGCAAACGACCGGCGATTTCCTTCGCTGCTTCCCACTCACTCACCACCTCTGTCTAACGTTGATAGCGGAAAAAACAAGTGGATCTTTGCTGATCAGGCAATCGCGCGGTGAATTGAGAAAAACCTAGTATCCTGGACATCACCCGCATAAACCATGCCACGACATGATCACACGCGATCCGGGAAAACCTGCTTCCAGACGGCAAGCGCATTTTTGATTTCATCAGTTTTACGGCTGGGCGATAGCTCCCAGATGATGGGGCAACCAGGCGGGAAAAACGGTAGCAGCGTTTTGTAATCGAGAGTGCCTGTGAACGGAGTGCGGTGGTCACGAGCGGGCCACTCGACATCGTGAATGTGGGCGCCGATGATGTGCTTCTGGATCTTTGCCAGCCAGTCACGGTGATCCAGCAGGCCGAGGTTGTGTTTCAACTGCACGTGGCCGAAGTCATGCCAGTAGCCGATCCAGGGATTATCCTTGAAGTGTTCCTGGAGGTGGAGCATTTCGCGTTCATTCGGCATGTCCTCGAATCGTGAGCGCGATTCGATCGCCAGGATCACGCCGCATTTTTCCGCATGAACCACCAATTGCTCAAGAGCATCGATGGCCCGACTGTAATACAACGGCGCGATTTTCTCGCGTTTTTTGACAAACTGGATCTTGGCTTTGGTGAAATCCTCGTGGAGCTGTTGTCCGGATGCCGCCATCGATGTCAGTTTTTTGGTGTATCGTTTTGGGTTGAGCGGCACCGAGCCCATGTGCAGCACCACATAGTTGGCGCGGAATTCCGCTGCCAATTCGAGGGTTTGCAGGCTCATCTCCATGGCGCGTTTGCGATCCCATGATCGATGTGAGGTGTATTCATAGGCATCGGGAGCATCAATCATCACTTCCACCGGTGAGGGGAAAAAATTGTGAACACCCGAGCAGAGAAACCGACCATCTTGAAATGCTTTACGGATCCCTGGCAGCTTGGTGATGGTCATGCCGTGGGACAGCTCGATGTGACGGAACCCCAGTGCCAGGATTTCATCGATCATTGCCTCGCCATCCGAGTGGAGGGAGTTGTTCCAGCATGTGGAGAATGATAGCATGGCAGTAATCCGTTAGGCTCCGGCGTCCGGATTGCCGTGAACGAGAATGACAATTTCTCCTTTGGGAGGATGATTCTGAAAATACGTATGAAGCGCTTGTGCCGTATCGCGGTGAAAGGTTTCGAATTTTTTTGTCAACTCGCGGGCCACGCACACTCTTGCTTGGGGTTGCAGCTCGGCGAGAATTTCCAGGGTCGATGGCAATCGATGGGGTGACTCGAAAAAAATGTTGGTATGCCCAGAATCGAGCGCGGCCTGGAGGGCTTGAGCGCGTTTGCCTTTTTTTACCGAAAGAAATCCACCGAAGCTGAAACAGTGGCAAGGAAAACCCGAACCGATCAATGCGTTGAGAATGGCGGACGGTCCTGGCAGCACTTCGCAGGGAATGGATTCCTCGATGCAGCGCTGCACCAGACGATAGCCGGGATCCGATATGCCAGGCATGCCCGCATCGGTGATCACGGCAATTTTTTCACCCCTTGCCACACGTTCGATCAGTTCAGGAATGCGGCGTATCTCGTTATGCTCGTGGAGAGAAATGAGAGGCTTCTGGATGCCGTGATGTTGCAGCAGGGGAGAGGAGTGACGGGTGTCTTCGCAAGCGATGGCATCCGCCTCGGCGAGAACTTTGAGCGCCCGCAGGGTGATGTCGTCGCGATTCCCAATCGGTGTGGGAACCAGGTGGATGGAGCCGGTGGACATGGTGGAAGCTTCAGTAATCATCGGTCAGACGTCCTGCCACCTGGGTGGCCGCACGCTGCATCGCATCGGGAAGAGCGCTGGTGCGCGCGGTTTGTAGGTTGGAATCCACGGCGAAACGTGATATGCCTGTGGCCCGGCCTTTGGCGAGAACCTTGAGCGGATTTTTGGCATCTCGCAGTTCCCAGCGCAGCGTGATGGTGTTTTCCAGCTCCTCGGAACGCAGTGTGTCCAATCGTGTGGCACGCACCTGATCGTAAGTGATCGACTCCACCGTTCCGTGCAAAACGGCATCCGCTGAAGAATCGTTGGCAATCCGATAGGTGCCGTCACTGGCAATCGCGTCAATCACCGAATTGGTGGCCAGTGCCTCACCTCGGGGAATCAGCGTTTTGTTTTCAAACAGAGGAACGCGTATGTGTTTCACATGGCTCAATGCTTGGGGGCGGCGACCCTCAAGACGATACCCTGCACAGGAGACCAAGCCCGGAAGAGCGAGAGTGATAAAAAACCACAGGACGGAAGAGTAAAAAAGTGCACGCATGATCGGAATTACTCGGAAGCTGATAAAGACTGCAAGCCGGCCTGAGCCTGATCATGAAGTGATCCGGATCCGTGTTTCTTCATGACCTCACGGTAATAGAATTTCGCCGATTCGAAGTCGCCCTTGCGTTTGTAAAAATTCGCCACATCCAACGAACGCTGCACATCCTGTTGACTCAAACTGGAAATTTGCGTGCGCGCTTCGGAGGCTCGTGAACCTCCCGGATACACGGTCAGATAATCTTGAAAAGCCTCGCGAGCGCGGTCGAGATTGCCCATGTCCTGATTGCCCCGCTTCGCCTGTTCGATCAGGATCAGGCCGATCCGGAATTGTGCCTCAGGGGCTTGCGAACTTTCGGGCCAATCGGATACCACCTTGCGATAAGCGGCGATCGACTCTGCCACTTTGCCTCGTTCTTGATAGACTTCGCCGATTTGAAACTGGGATTTCGGTGCCGATGGTGCCTCGGGTGCCGCATCGCGCACTTTGTCGAGCATTTCCACCAGTTTGGTAGTATCGAGCTTAGAACCGAAAATGAAGCCCGATTTGACCTTGCCGTCGATTGCCAGTTGAGCAATGGCAGTCTGCCGTTCCAAGGCGGGACTATACAATTTGCTGGATTGGTAACGGTTCAGCACTTTGCTGTAAGCATCGAAAGCTTCCACCAAATCCCCGCGTTGTTCTAACAACTGCGCCTGACGGAATCGCGCCTGGGATGCATCGGCGGCGGTGGGATATTCGTTGGCCATGCGATCATAGAGCTTGAGGGCTTTTTTGCTTTTTCCCGCCTGATCGGCTGTGAGGGCTTTTTCGTAAGCAGCATGGGCGGGACCGGCGGACACTCGCACACTACCCACCAGTGGCAATTCCTCATCGGCATCCGAGCCGCAGGAGTTGAGCAGGAAAGGCATCAGACAGCACCATGTCAGTGCGATAAGTTGTTTCATAAAACGTTTTTTTTGTTAGAGTTGTGACAATTCCTTGGAGCGGAGGGTCGCGGCTGCCACGGCTTCGTGTAGCGCATGACGGATCGTGTTTTTTTCGAGTGCGGCGATTCCTGCAATGGTGGTTCCACCCGGAGATGTCACCATGTCCTTCAATACGGATGGGTGCTGACCTGTTTCTAGCACCATCGCAGCGGCTCCCAATAGGGTCTGTGCCGCCAGTTTGATCGCATCGTTGCGGGGTAGGCCTTGACGCACACCGGCATCAGCCAGCGCTTCGATCATGACGAAGCCGTAGGCTGGTCCAGAGCCTGATAGACCGGTGACGGCATCGAGCAATGACTCGGGGGTGGCTATGGCAAGCCCTACCGATGAAAACAGGGACTCGGCTGTTTGGGCGTCATCCCGTGTGGCGCGTGAGCCGAGAGCGTAAGCACTGGCTCCTTTGCCCACGAGGGCGGGTGTGTTAGGCATCGTGCGGATCACGCGTACTGAGTCCGGAAGGCAGCCCTCCAAAACGGCTAGAGGAATGCCTGCCGCTACGGAAATCACCAACGCTGGCTTGTCTCCCAGCGCCTTGCCCAGTTGCATCAGCACATCGCGCACTTGATGGGGCTTAGTGGCCAACAAAAACGTGTCACAATGAACGGCCAGTTCAGCAAGACTTTCCGCAGTCCGAGCCCCTGTCTGTTGACAAAATTCCTCCGCTGCTGCAGCCACCGCATCGAGCCCCCAGACATGGGATGAGGAAAGCGCGCCGCTGCGAACAGCACCCGCGACCAGCGCCGAACCCATTTTTCCACAACCAATGACTCCGAAGTTCATGTGCGGATCATAACAGTAAAGTCCAGACAGGCGAGTAGGATTTTTGCTTGGAACGGGAAAAAAACCGTCCATCCTGTGCCCATGAAGATCTTGATCCTGGCGGGAATGATCAGCGTGGCATGTGCGGCAGACGATTTGCCCAGCATTGATGATCTGATTTTGCCCAAACTGCAAGGTGCTGGTGAGGTGTTACTGAGCTCGGTCCCGGCTGGTGTCAGCATGGCCATTAGCGCCGCTGATGAGAGGGCGCAGAAGCATGTCATTCAGGGACTGAATTTGATCCATGGCGGCTGGGACTTTGAGGCATACCGGCACTTTATCGCTGCTCTGCGCATCGATCCTGATTGCCTCATGGCTCACTTCGGTGTGGTATTCAGTTTGTTAGAGACAGAGAGCGAGTTCATGAAGCCGCGCATGGCCGCGGCCGACCGAGCGCTGGCACTGGTGCAGGCGGAAAAGGGGACGGAACTGGAGCGCGGCTACATTTTGGCCATGACCCGCTTGCTGGAAGAAGGACCGACTGCTGCGGCCCATGCTTTTGCCGAGGTGTCCCGAAAGTTTCCCGGTGACTGGCAACTGAAGTTGTTCGAGGTTTATTTCCGCCGCAGTGGTTTTGACGAATACGGTTCGCCCAATCCCGATCAAAAAGTCGCGCAGGAAAAGCTTGCATCGCTGATGAAACAACAGCCGGAATCCGTCTTGTTGATGCATGCATGGTTGATGATGCGCACGGAAAACCTCACGATGAACGAGGATTTGCCGATGGCGCGCAAGCTGTGCCAATTGGTTCCGGATTATCCACCGTATTTGCATCTGTTAGGCCATTACGAGTGGCGCTGTGGTAACCACTGGGAAGCGGTTGCCGCTTTTTCCCGCTGTGGTGAGCTGTATGTCGAATGGATGAAACGTGCCGGCATGACCGTGGCGGATTGCCCTGAATGGATTCGGGCGGAGGTTTATCGTGCCGTGGCACTGGCATCAGCGGGTGATGATGATTCCGCGATGGCGTTGGCCCAGGCCTTGGTCAAAGTCTCGTTGCCCAAGGACAGATTGCAATCTCCCGGCGCTCGCATGATGTGGTGGGAGGCCAAGACGCTGCAGGCACGGTTGCTCATGCGGCGTGGTCGCGAGGGGGACTTCGCAAAAGCGCTGGCATCCCTTCCACCAAAGGAAGAAGTGAGGTTGATGACACCGTTCTCGAAAGTGGCGTTTTATTATCAGGGCTTGGCCATGGTGCTGGATGCTCGTAAAGCACTTGCCAAAAAGGACGACAAACGCGTGGAGGAATTGCTTCAAGCGTTGAACATGCATCTTCCTCTGATGGAGAAGGTTCGCCGTGATGCGGTGATCCTCGGTGAACTGGCGCCATTCCGCAGAGCGTATTCGTTTCTGGAAATCGCGATTTTGCAACTCAAGGGCGACATCGCTCTGAGCCAAGGTGGGAACAAGAACGGAGTGGCATACAATTGGTTCAGCGGCGCACGCGAACGTCAGTTGCTCGCTTCACGCATGATGCCACCCGAGCATTTGTTTCCCATGAGCGTCTCACTGGGCCGATATTACCAAGCCAAAAACCAGTTCGATCGGGCCAAGGAAATGTATCAAGAGGGACTGCAGTTTTGGCCGCGCGATTTGTGTTTGCTCGAGTCCATGCGTCAATTGCAACTCATCACCAAGGACTATGTCGGCGCGACGGCGACTGCTGATCTGATCCAGCAGGTGAAAGAAAAAAAATGATCAGAGTTGCGAGGGCTTTTTGCCCTATGCTTCGTTTCGTGATTGTCATTCCCCGACAATCCGCTTTCAGTGTGGCGCGCATGGCAGGTGCATTTTCCTTTGACTCTCTCAACAAAGCTCAACGCGATGCCGTGGCGGCCATTGACGGACCTGTGTTGATTCTGGCCGGAGCCGGCACGGGGAAAACCCGCACGGTCACTTGCCGCATCGCCAACATGCTGGAGCAAGGCGTCTCCGCCCAAAACATTCTTGCGGTGACTTTCACCAACAAGGCCGCCGCAGAAATGCGCGAACGCATCGGCGGTATGGTCTCGAAGCAATCAGCCGATGAGATGACGGTCTGCACCTTCCATTCGCTCTGCGTGCGTCTGCTTCGAGGTGGCATTGACCGCCTGGGCTACAAGAAAAACTTCGCGATCTACACCGGTAGTGATCAGGTCGGATTGATCAAGCAAATCATGGTCCGCAAAGGAGGTGCGAATTCGACGCTCAAGCCTGAGCAGATTCTGGGGGCGATCTCGAAGGCGAAAAACGCCGGGATGGATCCTTCAGAGCAGCATGATGAATTCATTGGAATCATTGCCACCGCTTATCAGAATGAGCTGCGCGCGCAGAACGCGGTGGATTTCGACGATCTGCTGGTCCTTGCGGAAAAGCTCCTTACCGAGCATGAGGACGTGCGAGACATCTATCGGAATTTTTACCAGCGAGTCACGGTGGATGAATTTCAGGACACCAATTCGCTGCAAATGCGCCTGCTCCAGCAGTTGGTCGGCGCGCCCTATCATGTTTGCGTGGTGGGCGACGATGACCAATCCATCTATGGCTGGCGTGGCGCGCAAATGGCGAACATCCTGCAGTTTGAGAAATTCTTCCCTGACCCGCGTATCATTCTATTGGAAGAAAACTACCGCAGCACCAACGCGGTGTTGCATACCGCCAACAGCCTTATCAAGCACAACGTCGGACGTCGTGCCAAAGTGCTGATCAGCACGAAAGCGGGCGGAGCCCCGGTTCGCGTGGTGTCCATGCCCGGTGACGCGGAGGAGGCGGAGTTCATCGCCGAGGAAATTATTGAAGAAAAAAATCTATCCAAAAAGGCATGGGAGGACTTCGCGATCCTCTTTCGCACCAATGGTCAGTGCCGTTTGCTGGAGGAAGCACTGCGCGAGCGGAAGATTCCCTATCGCATGGTTGGCGCGCAGAGTTTCTTCGATCGGCGCGAAATCCGCGATGTGATCGCCTACGCGCAGTTGCTCGCATCGCCGGAAGCGGACGTGGCATTGCTGCGGGTCTTGAACGCGCCCAATCGCGGTATCGGGCAAACTACCGCCGTTCTTGCGACCGACTACAGCCGCGAGACCCACAAAAGCGTCTGGGAGGCCCTATGTGATCCGGATTTCACCCATACTCTCGGAGCAAAAACGCGCACCGCCATCGAAGAGTTCGTTGCCATGATCTCCGGTGCGAAGGCCCGTATCGATGTCGCCAAACACAATGCCGGTCTCGTGCTGCGGGAGATGATTGCGGAAATGGACTATGTCCCCTGGTTGATGCGCGGTTGCAAGACGGAGAAAGAACGCGATGCCCGCACCGAAGGCATCGGCAGCATCATCCGCCAGCTTGAGGATTACTCGGGGCGCGGCAAGAGCCTGCAACAGTTTCTCGACGCAGTGTCGCTCAGCTCGGAAAAAGAAGACGACCTAGAGAGCAAACAAGGGGTCACTCTGATCACGCTTCATGCCTCGAAGGGGCTCGAGTTTCCTCACGTTTATCTGGTTGGACTGGAGGAGGGGACCCTTCCTCACAAACGCAGTATCAGTGAGGGAACTCGCGATGAAGAGAGGCGCCTGCTTTACGTCGGCATCACCCGTGCCCGTGAAAAACTCACTCTGACCTTCTGCGCCAGCCGCGTGAAATATGGGGTGACGGTTTCCTGTCAGGCTAGCACCTTTCTCGATGAGCTTGATGGCGAGCATCTGATGGTTACGAGTTACGATGAGATTTTCGGTAGAGAAGCCAGTGACGATGAGCTCAGCAGTTTTTTCAGCAGCATGAAAGACATCCTCGGCGACTGAGAATGGGTGCTTTTTAAGATTGCGAACCGTCCATTTTTTTTCATAGTGGCAGGGTAATTGTTATCACTTCATTCACCTTTTGACACCCTAAGACTATGTTCAAAGAATTCAAAGAATTTGCCCTGAAAGGAAACCTGATCGATATGTCCGTTGCCTTTGTGATGGGAGCGGCATTCACGAAATTTTCCGGTTCCTTTATCGATGATCTGATCATGCCCTTTGTCGCCAGAGTGAGCAGCGGCATCGATTTTTCCAATTCCTACATTTCTCTATCGGAAAAAGTTCCCTCTGGTCTAGCGTTGATTGATGCGAAAAAACTGGGTCCCGTGGTGGCCTGGGGGAATTTTGTCTCCATTACGATCAATTTTCTGATCATCGCTTTTGTCATGTTTCTGGTGGTGAAAGCGATGAACCGATTGAAAAAAAACGAGGCAGCAGCTCCCGCAACGCCTCCGGCGCCATCCGCTCAGGAAGTGTTGCTCGCGGAAATTCGGGACTTGCTGAAAAAATAATCGCGGACAGATTCGGCGCATGCGCATCAAACTAACCTTGGCTTACGACGGGCGTGCCTTTTCAGGATCCCAGTCGCAAGTGGGTGGAAATACGGTTCAGGATCATCTGGAGCGAGCGATCAGTGAGACCGCCAAGATGCCATTGCGCGTGCATCTCTCCGGCAGGACCGATGCCGGGGTGCATGCTCTCGGTCAGGTCGGTCACTTCGATGCGCCGGAGCATCTTAGTATGAATCCCTACAACTGGTTGCCCGCCCTCAATGCCAAACTGCCGCCCACACTGCGCGTTATGGCGTGCGAGGAAGCATCCATCGATTTTCACGCACGATTTTCCGCGATCGGAAAAACCTACGAGTATCGCATTTGCACTCTGCCGGTATTGCCACCTCTTCTTGCGGGTCAGGCATGGCATTTGCCGAAATTGTTCGATGCGGATGCTCTCGCAGATGCATTGTCTTGTTATGTCGGTCGCCACAATTTCGTGAGTTTTGCGGCCGTGCGCGGAAATGAAACGCCGGACATGGATTACCATCGACGCATCGATGAAGCCTCGCTGGCGGCCCGCGATGATGGTTATTTGCTGACCTACACCGGCGAGGGATTTTTCTATCGCATGGTTCGTCTTTTGACCGGTGCGGCGGTGATGGTGGCACAAGGAAAAATGTCTCGTCAACAACTCCTCGATTTCATTACCCCCGGAGAAGTTCCCTATTCCCACACATGTCCCCACTGTGCGCCGGCGGATGGTCTCACACTCAAGCAGGTCCTGTATGGAGATTGTTGACTGATGGCAGCGATTGTTGCGATATTGGGCAATGGGGTCATTGACTTTGACGGATGGAAAGTTTCACCCTGCGCCTCCGATGTTGATCACGCTTTGGATTTTACCGGTTGAAGATTTCTCGATTTAGGCTTGAGTAAGTGCATGGCGAAAAATGTATGGGGACAGGATCTGCAAATGTGCTCCATGAATCCGAAAACCGGGTTTTTTCGAGATGGATGTTGTCATACGAATGCTGAGGATCGAGGCATGCATACCGTTTGCGCGGTGATGACAGAGGAGTTTCTGCGATACAGCAGGGCGATGGGAAATGACCTTGTGACTCCGCGTCCTGACTTTGATTTCGCGGGGTTGAAGGCGGGGAACCGTTGGTGTGTGTGCCTCGGACGCTGGTTAGAGGCTTTGGAGGCCGGTTGTGCACCGTCCGTATGCCTTGAGGCCACCCATGTCTCTGTGTTGGAATTTGTGGATCTTGAGATTCTGGAGGCGCACGCTTGGGATGTAGGAAAGGGGGATGGATGATACCATGATCCGCATCTTGCAACAGAAGGCGGGAAAGCGTTTTCGCGCTTTGTTGTGCGGTGATCCCAGTGGCGATCCACCGTGGCTGGCTGCGGTGGCCGCAGGGGAGGGTCCTGGATTCTTCCAACCGCAGGATGCCCCGTGGATCATTCACGGCGACATGGCCACCTTGGTCGGAGGAGTGCGGGCATTGCTGATGCAAGCGTTGCATCCCGGCAGTTTGGCAGGAGTGCGCAATCATTCACGCTATCAAAACGATCCGCTGGGTCGTTTGGCTGGCACCATCCAGTGGCTCACGGTCACCACTTTTGCTGCGCGAGAATCCATTCTGCGCGAAGCCGGACGCGTGCGCGGCATGCACGGCAAGGTGCGCGGTAGCTACATCGATGCCAAAGGCGAGACTCGCGAATACGATGCCTCGGATCCTCATCTCCTGATGTGGGTTCACATCGCTTTCATGGAGTCATTTCTGCGCTGCCATCAAACCTACTCTGCCACGCACATCCCAGGGGGCGCCGATTCCTATATTGCGCTGTGGGCCAGGTCCGTCGAACCACTCGGTCTATCGGGAGCGCCGTCCCATGAAAGGGAAATGGTGCGGATGATCGAATCGTTCCAAGAGGAATTGACAGTGTCTGAACAAACACGCGAGGTCTTGCAATGGTTGCGCAGACCGCCACTTCCGCTGGTGGCGGGGTTGGTTTATCGGCTTCTCTACCAAGCAGCTTACCTAACATTGCCGGAAACGTATCGCAATCTGATTGGCATGAGAGCCTGGCCGCGTGTCTTGGTGATTCCGATCACGCGATGGTTTTTGCTTATCTTGCGCTGGATCATTGGGCCGGAAAATCCCATTCAGGATGCCGCTCTCGCCAGGCTGGCGCGGCGCGGAAGCTAACCAGGGCATCATCTTTTTCCTTGGCAATCGTCTGTCTCGCTGTTAGCAAAACTTCAGCGATGCGCGATCTTAAAGTAAATCCTGCGTGGAACGAAGAGGACCTGGGCATTGCAATTCCTGATTCCTTGCATGCCGTATCGGTGTGCTTGCCCAACTGGAAAGCGGTGGTGGATTACGAAGAGGGGCGCGACAGAGTGGTGCGCAAAATGCGAGCGGGTTACCCCCGGTTTTTCCGCCATCCCACTGTGGAGCGTTTGTTTGAAGTGGCGAAAAAAGAGTTGGCAGGTGACGGACAATCCGTCTTTTTGTTTCCCTCACGTGTTTCGGCTCAGCGAGCCCAGCGTTTTGTCGAGCGGCGCGCCGAAGTCGCCACACGCATTGCGAGTTTTCATGGACTGCAGGCGCTCATCGTGCCGGACAAGGCCGTGCAGACGGCTGTCGATTACTGGCGTTTTTCCGGTGAGGTCGTGAGCAGTCGCCAAGCCGTAGATATCCTTGATGGCAACCCCGCGCCTTCGGGGCGCTCCAAGATCCTGCGTGCGAAGATCGGCAAGATCGTGGGCGTGGGCAAAGATCAAATTTTTGTTTTTGCGAGTGGTATGGCTGCCTGCACTTCGGTTCTTCGCAGTCTGCCAGGCTTGCGCATGGGTAAGAAGACTTTGCAAATCGAATTCCCTTATGTCGATTGCCTGAAAGTCCAGGAAATGTTCGGCAATGGCGTGGTGTTTTTGAACCAAGGTGAGGGTGAGTCGCTCGATGAGGCTCTGCATCGCGTGAGGCAAGGGGAGTTTGCCGGTGTGTTTCTTGAAGTTCCCAGCAACCCTTTGCTGCGCACGGTCAATCTTCCCGCTATCTCCGAGGCATGCCGATTGAGCGGCACGCCTTTGATTGTCGATGACTCCACGGCCTGTCCGGGAAATGTCGAGGTCTTGCGTTACGCCGATGTTGTGACGACCAGTCTGACGAAATGGATTTCTGGTGCGGGTGATGTCATGGCGGGTATGGCTTGTGTCCGCGAGGACAGTCCTTTCAGCGCTGATTTTTCCGTATCTTTGGCAGGGGAGGTGAGTGAGTGCGCTCCGCTGTATCCCGGCGATAGTTTGGCCCTGTTGTCGAACCTGAGGCACAGCGAACCGCTTTGGCAGGAGGCAAATGAAAGCGCGTTGGCCTTGGTAGGTTTGTTGCAGTCGCATCCGGCTGTGGAACAAGTTTGGCATCCGTCCGTGACCTGTCGTGCTGAATATGATGCCTTGCGCAAACCATCCGGCGGCTACGGCGGTTTGCTTTCGTTTATCCTGAAATCGCCGAAAAAAACCGCTAAGTTGTACGATGCATTGCAGTTCAGCAAAGGGCCTTCTTTTGGTACACCATTCACACTGGTATGCCCCTACACATTGTTGGCGCACTACCGTGAATTGTCGTGGGCAGAAGGTTGCGGGGTTCCGCCTCACCTGCTCCGAGTGAGCGTGGGCGGCGAGAGGGCACAGAAAATTTGTGATGCTTTTCAGCAGGCATTGGATGCGCTGTAAGGAATTTTTCAACCTGCGCAAAAACACATTTTTTTTGCGCGTAGTCACATGGACTGTCTGCGGGGTTCGGGCTAGGATTTCGTCATAACCCCTATGAAAACCACCTCGACATCTCATCGGTTCACAAGGCTATCGCTGCGTGTGAATGACGCTAATGAAAACCACCACCTATGGAACAATCGTGGTGTTTGGTGGTGCCATTTGACCATCCATCAGTCGGATGGTACGGCCAAGCGCATGCGCTTTTCGCTCAAGACGCGAGACATAGAAAAAGCACGCACACGTCGCGATCGGATCTTCCATCAGTTGAGTGCGATGCCTCATTACGCAGCGTAATTGATTCTGTACTGATTTGTGGATCTGTACTAAAATCTGTTTTTTTTAGTTGCGGTTCTCATGCAAACGGATCAATGATTTTCACGCATGAAGAAAACTTCAAAAATCGTCATGAAAATCAATGATGATAATGCCAATCATCATCTTTGGAACAACCGTGGCATTTGGTGGTGTCATGTGACGATCCACAAACCGGATGCTACTTCGGAGAGAATGCGCTTTTCCTTGAAGACAAAAGATTTGCTCAAGGCAAGGGAGCGCAGAGATCGAATTTTCAAAAAGATCGCCGAGTTTTACGAGATCGCCGCTTGACTGGATTTTTAGCGATCCGAAAGTCCTCGACCTAATTCAAGCGATCGTTTCATAAACTGTGCTTGCCATGCTGGTTCGCGCCCTCTAGTGTCACCAGTCCGCGACGGTATGTGGCAACATGTTCCGGAGCGGATGAATTTTATCCAATACGAGCCGTGGGATTTTGGGATGCGTTCAAACGATGGAAGTTGGCCCAGCAAGGTCTGTCTTCCGGAAAAAAGCGTCGGGTCTATGATGCGGAAGGGCGCTTTGTATCTCTTTTGGGGAATTCCCGCTGGATGCAGTGGTTGTTGATAGTCGCTTTTGTGATGGGCCTGATCACAATGGTTTTGAAGCATCCTCACGACGATGTGGGGAAATGGTCGGAACAGGTGTGGCAGCAGGTCATGAGCTCCGCTGTGGTGGCGATCACTGCCGTGATGATGTTACGCCTGAACCATCGTGATTTGATGCGCCGGAACAGTGTGGCACTGCTCTTGCTCGGCGGTCTGCTACTGCATCTCGCTTTGGTTTGTTGGATCTCCCACATAGTGGGCACTTATCAATGGCGCAAGGAATACCAGCTCCTCTTGATTCCTTTTGCGCTGGCTCCGATGATACACTCTGTCTTGCTCGGCCGCAGAGCTGGCACTTTCAGTGCGATCTTTGTCAGCATCGCTGGCACTTTATTGATGCCGTCGAGCGAAATGGTCGTGTATCTCATCACGAGTCTCGCCTGTTGTATGGCGGTGGTGCTACTGACTAGCCGGGTTCGTAAGCGCGCGCAATTGTTGCGGTCCGGGATTTACGCGGGCGGTTTATCCTTGGTTTTTGGGGTGATTTACGGACACATTCTACATGGATTTGATGGTCAAGTGGCCGAGCGATGGTCTTCCGACGGTCTGATGTTTGCGGTAGCTTTTGGAGTGGGCTTTACCACGGCATTGATCGTCAGCGGCTTGCTGCCGATGCTGGAAGGAGCGTTTTCTCTGACGACGAATATCAGTTGGCTGGAATTGTCGGATCTCAATCATCCGTTGCTCAAACAAATGCAGTTGGACGCTCCTGGTACATTCCATCACAGTCTGGTGGTGGCTTCACTTGCCGAATCAGCGGCGGAAGCGATCGGGGCGAACGCGGCATTGTGTCGAGCATGCGCGTATTTCCATGATGTGGGCAAACTGAAAAAACCGGAATATTTTATCGAGAATCAAGCGGATGGAATGGAAAATCCACATGATGCCCTGACTCCCACCATGAGCGCCCTGGTCATCATTGCACACGTCAAGGACGGTGTTGACTTGGCGCTCAAGCACAAGCTGAATCCACGCATCATCGATGCGATTCTCGAACACCATGGCGATTCGATGGTTTATTATTTTTACCGCAAATGCCAGGAACAGAAAGCGCTGGAAGAAGACAAGGTGGGCAAGGGTTTGGAAAACGAAGAAGACTTGCCGCACATCGACGATAAAAATTTCCGTTACCCCGGTCCGAAACCCCGATCGAAGGAAACGGGTATTCTGAGTCTGGCAGATGCGATTGAGAGCGCTTCCCGCACGCTGCACAAACCCAATCCAATCAAGATCCGTGGTCTGGTGGATGATATTGTGCGCCGGCGTTTGGCTGATGGTCAGCTCGACGATTGCTCATTGACATTGCGTGAGTTGTCGAAAGTACGCGATAGCTTTGCCAACACCCTTCGCAGTATGATGCATAGCCGGATCAGCTACACGAAAACCGAAGATGCCGCTGATCGCAAGACGGCTGGAGTGAAATCATTGACCGATAAAAAGGAAGCACTTGCTGCAAGACAATCTCATGAGGAATGAATCTGTGGTCGTAGAAATCATCGACCATCAAAAAGAGATGGAAGTCAGCGACGACGCACTGCGGCAGTTGTGTCTGGCCGCGGAGAGCATCTGGCCTGTCTTGAAATCCTACCAGTGTGAAAAGCACCATCTTGATCAACTGCATGTTCTGGAAGTGGCCTTCGTCAGTGCAGCGGAGTCGGATCGGATTCATCGCGAGTTTATGGATATTCCCGGAGAGACGGATGTGATCACCTTTTTGCATGGTGAATTGATCATTTGTCCGTTGGTCGCCAAGCAACAGGCGCAGGAACACGGAGAGCCCGTATGGCGCGAATTGCTCCGCTACATCATCCACGGCATGCTCCATTTGGCAGGGTATCAGGATGATCAGGAAAACCTGAGGAAGGCCATGGAGCAGGTTCAGGAAGAACTCGTGGCTGTGGCATGGGAAAACAGTGATTTTTTCATGGAATCGGCGAAAAACGAGGAAAAATGAAAAAAATGCCACTGATTCGCAGAAAAAATGATTTTTTTTTCATTTCATGCTTGCCAGTGCAGTTATCTCTGGTATCAACGCCGCCCCGCATCGCTTCATCGACACTGTCGCATGCGCCTCAACGCGAATCTACGCAAACATCATGGCCCGCATTTTCGGTATAGAAATTCCCAATGAGAAGCGCATTGAAGCTTCTCTTCCGTTCATTTATGGTATCGGTCGCCCGACAGCCACGAAGATCCTCGAGCAAGCCGGGATTGACCCTGACATCCGTACGGGTCAACTTTCCGAGGAGCAACTTGTCAAAATCGCTCAAGCGATCCAGAGCAACGGGATTGCGATCGAAGGTGACCTTCGTCGTGAACGTCAGGTAGCCCTGAAGCGCCTTACGTCCATCAACTGCTATCGCGGTATCCGTCACAAGCGTGGTTTGCCCGTTCGCGGTCAGCGCACACGCACCAACGCCCGCACCCGCAAGGGCAAGAAGAAGACCGTGGGTGTGAAGAAATAATTAGATCTCCATTACTATGTCTGAGGAAAACAATAATGCAATTGAGCCACAAGCAGCGGCTCCCGTGGAAGCTCCAGCCGCAGAAGTGGTGGCTCCCAAAAAAGATGAGCGTCGCGATATTTTCGCGGAAATCGCCGGTGGTGAGGAGCCGGTCATCAAGATTCACAAGGCCAAGGGCTCCAAGAATATCACTAAAGGGATTGTGCACGTCACTTCCACCTTTAACAACACTCTGGTTTCCGTCACCGACGCTCTGGGCAATGCGCTCGGTTGGTCCAGCGCCGGCAAAATGGGCTTCAAAGGTTCCCGTAAGAGCACAGCGTATGCCGCACAAGTGGTTTGTCAGGATGCTTGCCGCCAAGCCATGGGGCACGGTCTGCGTGAAGCGGAAGTGCGTGTTAAAGGACCAGGTTCCGGTCGTGAGTCCGCTGTGCGCGCCGTGCAAACCATCGGTATTGAAATCATCTCCATCGACGATGTGACTCCCGTTCCACACAACGGTTGCCGTCCCAAAAAAGCTCGTCGCGTCTAATCATCCCTTTACTCACACAAGATCATGGCACGTTACACAGGTCCCCGCACAAGAATCAGCCGCCGCTTCGGTGTGCCGTTGTTTGGTTCCAACAAGTCGTTGGAGCGCCGCAATTTCCCGCCCGGCCAGCACGGCATTCGCGCCGGTCGTAAGAAGAAGAGCGAATACTCAGTGGCTCTCGGTGAAAAACAAAAGCTGCGTTTTCAATACGGAGTTCTCGAGAAGCAATTCCGTGGCTATTACGAGGAAGCAGCCCGCCGCCGTGGCATCACAGGTGAAATCATCCTGCAATTGCTGGAACTACGCTTGGACAATGTCTGCTACCGTCTCGGATTTGGCAATACCCGCCAAGCGGCTCGCCAGCTCGTCAATCACGGCCACGTGCTGGTGAATGGCAAAGTGGTCGATGTCGCCAGCTACGAGTGCAAAGCCGGTGATGTGATCAAACTTGCCGCCAAGCCTTCTTCGCAGCAAATGGGTTTGCGCATGCTTGATCTGACGCAAGCCGTGCCTCTGGTTGACTGGCTTACACTGGATCGTGCAGCTCTCGAAGGCACGATCTCACGCGTTCCCGAGCGTTCGGATATCGATCCTATGGTCAATGAGCAATTGATCGTGGAGCTTTACTCCCGCTAATTGTTCCTGGAACAAGACAAAAAACCCTGCCACCTCACGGTCGCAGGGTTTTTTTGTTGCGGCATTGATGTCAATCGTGACCGCTTTTGGGTAAAATGGGGTTTCGGTTGATGGTATTTCTGCGCTTGTAAGAAAAGATGTGAGTGAAGAGTTGCATCCAAGGAAAAATATGGCATCCCTTTCTGGTGAAGAAGCGTGTTGGTGTGATCGGTGTCACAGGATTTGTTGGTCAATATGTGGCAGCTGCTCTATTCGCCCGCGGTGATGAGGTGGTAGGCTTCAGCCGTAGCGGTGGTGGCGAGACAAGCGGCGTTTCCGAGTGGAGAAAATCGGGTGAGTGGGACTTTTCCGGTCTCGATGCCATCATCAATCTCGCTGGCGAGAGAGTCGATCAACGCTGGACATCCGCGAACCGCGCTAAATTCGAACAGAGTCGGATCGGAGTGGCACGTTCAATCAGTGAGGCTTTGGCTCTGATGTCCGCTGAGATCAGACCCCGCACATGGATCAACGCCTCAGCAGTCGGTTTTTATGGCAATCGTGGCGATGAAATCGTGGATGAATCTGCGGCACCGGGCGACGGCTATTTGGCGCGGTTATGTGTGCAATGGGAGCAAGCCACCGCAGGTGCAGAGGCTCTTGGGGTTCGTTGCGTGATGGTTCGCATCGGCATGGTGCTAGGTCGTGGTGGTATGGCGTGGGATCGACTGCGTTTGGTTTTTTCCTTAGGCGGTGGCGCTAGGTTGGGAAATGGTCAACAATGGATGCCATGGATTCACATCGATGACCTGGTGTCTGGCATTTTGTTTTCGCTTGATCGCCAGACGGTCATTGGCGTTGTCAATGGTGTGGCTCCGCATCCGGAGCGCAATGTTGATTTCACCAAAAAGTTGGGCAAGGCATTGCGACGTCCCGCTCCATGGGTGGCACCTGGTTTTTTGTTGCGCATGATCTTCGGAGAATTTGGCGAATTTTTGTTAGGCGGACAGCGAGTAAAGCCCAGCGTTTGGCAAGATGCTGGATTTGTGTTCCGCTATCCCACGATCGAAGGTGCTTTCGACGAATTATGTGCTCCTTGAGTGATCGAACACGATTTCCATGGCTGCTTGCCGGATTCGTCCATCTGGTGTCTTTGTCTGGCGAGTATTTTATCGAAGCAAATGTGATTCGATCATCGCTATGCTGCGTTCAGTGGCGCCGGCATGAATTTGCAAAACTTCTTTGCTTCGCGAAGTCATGGCTTTGATTCGGTCAGGATTTTCTAACATGCGTATCAATTCGGCGCTGAGGTGTTGGACATCATCGATTCGAATGATGCCATCAACGGCAAGCAATTGACTGGTCAGGGGTTCAAAGTTCTCCATGTGCGGACCCACGATTAACGGCTTTTCGGCAAGGATGGCTTCCGCGGGATTTTGTCCCCCTGTAGAGAGAAAACTTTTTCCAATGATGACGATATCGGCGTGGGCGGTCCAATCACGCAATTCTCCTGTACTATCGACAATCAATACATCGGTCTTCATTCTACGAGGCGGCACACCATCGCTGCGCAGCCAGACGCGTAGGCCTGCTGCGGTGAGCGCTTGTCTGACTTCATGCCGACGTTCGGCATGGCGTGGAACACAGATCAAGAGATGGTCTTTGTCTCGCAGGGCTTTGCTGAGCAGAAGTTCCTCGCCATCGTGGGTGCTCGCAGCCAGAACGACGGAGCGGTTGTGGGTGATGGGATCAAGGATTGCGGCAAATTCCTCACGTTTCACAGGTATGATGGCTGCCAGGGGATCGAACTTGATGCTTCCCGTTACCCGCATGCGATCCGCCATGATACCCAGAGTTGCGAAGCGTGCTTGGTCTTCTTGTCCCTGTAGCCCTATGCAGGAAATTTTTTCGAACAGGGGCAGGATCCAGTTGCGCACGTTGCGGTAGCGGCGCTCCGAGCGTGATGATAGCCGGGCATTGATCATGCAGACCGAGATCATGCGTTTCTGGCATTGCGTCATCAATACTGGCCAGGCTTCCGCCTCGACCAATACGACGATCGACGGTTCGAACCTTCGCAAATATCTTACCACAAAGCTGTGCACATCCAGCGGTGCATAGACAATGGTGAGACCATCGATGCTACTGGCGCTAGCAATTTGATAAGCGGTTGCAGTGCCCACAGCAAGAACCACAGGATCGGTGTGACGTTGACGCCAAGACTGCAGGAATTTCAGAGCGATTAGGGTTTCTCCCACGCTGACGGCATGCAGATGCATGCGTCCGCAGGGTGCCCACTCGATGTCATCGTGATAGATGCTGAACCTTTCACCAAATGGCGTGGACCAGCCATCGCGTGCGATCATTTTTCTCAACCATGAAGGAAGAGCTATGCCTAATAAACAAGGAGCCAGCAGGTGATAGAGCGCCAAGGCTATGCGCCAGCGCCAAGGATCAGTCACGCGGTTCGATGTTGTCATTGGTATGAAGTCATCTGTAGTCGACGACGAAACAAGATCATGCTGCCTATGCTTTGTCCAGCGCTATGAATTACGCGGCTCTTCGCGAGAAGAAAGATACATTTCTGTGGCCTCTTGCTCAGCTTTGCGAATGATCTTGTAATGATACCATGCATGGATCAGAAGAATGCCCAAATACAGTGAGGTGACAATCATGGTTGTCATGAGCGCGGCCGTGCCGGACCCTGCTTGATCGATCAAATACAGGTGCACGGGCGGCAACCAGGCAAAAAGCCAGATCGCGCCATCGGCGTTGGTACTATCTGCCACAGCGATAAGAGCCAGCGTCAGGGCGAATGAGGCGATCAGGATCGCCAGATAAAATCCGAGGCGGTTCTGAATTTTTTTCTGGAAAAAAGCCAGCATCACAGCGGGAAAAAGTGCGGATCCGGTGAGGCTGCACAGAATCCCGAATTCTTCTTCGCCATAGCGATAGCCGCTCGCCGACATCGCAACGATACCACCCACCGCCAATACCACGACACTCAGCAAGGCGGTGAAGTGAATACCGGATGTCCAGCAGGGATAAAGGAACAATCCACTGAACCTGCCGATCGCTCCACGACGAACAAAAGGCAGTGTCACACGCGGCAACAGGAAGTTCGGTTCGGTCAAGCTGGACAATAATGCAGGGAATGCAACCGCACCGATCATGAAGGGGATGACTTCCTCGTCGGCATTCGCAAGGTGGAGGATCAGAGCGGCGATTGCCATCATCACTAACGCAATGATGCGGTTCAGAGTGCTGTGGTTTTCCGCTGCAGGGGCGATCGCTGATACCCCGAGGCTGAAGATGACCCATGCGAAGTAAATCGAAGCAATTACCAGCCCCGCGTAAATGGCCATCGCATCTGGATCGGCAAGTGTGAAAAACTCCAGAAAATCATCAAATTCCGATACCATCGCCATCAGAAAGCCGAATATGAAAACTGCGATGATGAGTGGTACGATGCCCCGGACGATGATCGCCGCATTTGAGGAAAGCCCGACATTGAATGCGGTAAGGCAAGCGGAAAACAGACAGATCGATCCCAGAGCCAACAATTCGGCAAAAAGATTCATTCCGCCGAAGAAGTAACGTAAAATCAGATAGGGCACGATGGATACAAAAAGTAGCAGGGTTTGCCCTACGATCGAGGCCCATTTGCCCGCGACGATCCTCCGTGCGTTCAGTCTCGTGAGAACCATCATGTCAAGCGTGGTCGATTTGATTTCGGCATGGAGGGCGTTGATGGCACGCAGCGGCTGAACGACCAGAACTGCCAGAGAAAAGAACAGGAATATGATGCCTGAAACCACTTCACCCGCACCGTTGAGCCCGGATGCTGAGGTGGCGAAGAGCATCACGATGCCGAGAAACAGTTGTAGTCCTAAAAACACGCCGACAAATGTCTTGGCGCGCAGGCCTTGGCGCAATTCCTTGACCAACATCGGTGGCAGACGATCGGAAAAATCATTGAGTTTTTCCGTGCTGCGTTCCGCATCGGTAAGTGCGATCATGGGAGTAATGGTTTCTTCGCTCATGCGTCGGGTGCGGGTGGGTTGAATGCTTTCATTTCCGGCATGGGCGGTGGTTTGCTGCCGCCGATTTCGCCGCGGTCGATCTTGCCTAACATGTCGATGAAGGCATCCTCGAGATTGCGTTCCTCGCGGTGGAATTCCGTGACCCGCAGTCCGTCTTTGATCATGCGTTGCAGCACCTGCGCGGCATCCTGGAGGTCGGCGGATTTGATGCGCAGACGTCCGCCTTGCTTGCGCGCCTCCACGAGTTCGACCTGTGCCTGCAACAAGCACCAGGCGGATAGTTCATCAGGATTGCCGAGGACCTGCACGTCGTAGAGAGTGCCTCCGCTGCTATCGGTATCGCGTTTCATGCTTTCCGCATCGCCATGATGGACGATGCGTCCGCCGTTGATGAAGAGCAGCGAGTCGCACATTTCGCCCAGTTCGGAAAGAATGTGCGAGGAGATGAAAATGGTTTTCCCCTCGTTGGCGAGCACGCGGATGAGGCTTTTGAGCTCCACGCGGGCCTTGGGATCCAAACCAGCGGCCGGTTCATCCATGATCAGCACCTGCGGATCCTGCAACAACGCGCGCCCCAGTCCCAATCGTTGGGTGTTGCCCTTCGAAAGTTTGTTGGAAAAACGTTCCGCCAGTGGCACAAGATCGGTGAACTCCATCACTTCCTGCACCCGCTGCCTACGTTCCTTGCCCTTGAATCCTAGAGCGCGAGCGTAGAAATCGAGATACTCCACCACTGTCATGTGCTCATAGTTGCCGAAATGATCGGGCATCCAACCGATGAGCCTGCGCACTTCATCGGGATGGCTCACCACATTGTAGCCGCAGATTTCCGCGCTGCCGAGTGTGGGGTAGTCCAGCGATGCAAGAATCCGCATGGTGGTGGTTTTGCCAGCACCGTTCGCTCCCACGAAGCCACAAACGGAGCCGTGGGGGATTTCAAAACTGACACCATTCACTGCCTTGAGCGGGCCGAAGTAGCGATAGAGGTTGTGAACGCGGATGGCGTGCTGACTCATGAGATCAAAATGGTTAGGGTGCTTCCGGACTTTCCACGCGTCCTGTGATGATAGTGGTGTTTTGCGTCCAGCGAATGGCGGAATAGGTTTCGATCATCGGCGCCTGGCTCGCCAGGGCGATGTAGTAACCCGGACGCTTGGCCAGTTGTTCGAGTTGGCCCTGTTGGTTTTTGCCGAGCATGGCACCGGCGTTATCGACGAAATTTTCGAATTCGGCCTGCGAGCATTCACGTGTGAGGAAATTTTTTCCTGAGGGGATTTTTTCAGCGCACCAGTATTTCCCACCTTTGCCACTGAGGTAGATCGCATCAATTTCATGCTCGAAGTTCGATAACAGCGCGTTTTCATTCGCTGCATCCGTGGATTCGATCCGTGCCCGTGTCGGTACTACGGCGCGAATCATCTGGGCTTGCTCCGAGCGTGATTGGAACCAGTCTCCGGAAACTTGCAACCCTTTGTCGACAATGTTCATTTCATAAGATTGGTCGTTCGAGTTGGAATTCGATAGGCGGGTCCACTGACTGGCGGGCAATGGCAGTGGAGTGATGCTGGCGGGATCGCCGATCACAAAACGATTGCCGATGAGCACGCCGCTGCGTGAAACCTGCTCTTGGTGGATGTAGGCGTTGTTGTCGCTGTCGTCGCGCACGAGCTCCATCCATTGCACGCGAATGCCGCGACCGCCCAGTCCATCCTGGACGAAAATCAAAATGATCATCAGCACGCTGGCACCAATGGCGATGATTGGTGTGGTGATGAACAATTTGTGACGCATGCCGGATTTCGCAAAAACGAAAAGGTTGACCGGACCGACCAAAACTCCGAAGGCGATCAACACTAGGATGAAGAGCAGAAAGTGGAAGGTTTTGGTTCCAAGTGTCGTGTGCAGCCCCCATGAGCCGTTGCTGTAGTCTTCGATGGTAGCCCTTACCTGCAAGGGCCATTTGTTGTGTTTTGACACCACTTCCCCCAATGTGTTGGAGGCATCGAGAGTGAGTGATGAGGGAATCGTGCTGATTTTCACCTGTCCTTTGCTACGAGTTTGGTTGCCGTCGATCACTTCGGTGGCAATTGAGAGAGACTCAAGTGTGCTAGCAGAATTCGTGGCAAATAAACGCAAGTATCCCCCCTGCCGATTCCATTGCAAAATTGCCGCGCGCGCTCCGGGTGTGAGGTTGAGCCAGTCTTGGTCCGTGAGCAGGACACCGTCGTGACCAATGTAAGCACGCCAATCTTCCGGCATCGACTTCGGATCGAATTTTCCTGCAAACGCGAGGTTGCCCGGGACATAACCACCTTTGGTTCCGTGCAAGTGCTTGTTCAATTGGCCATCCAACGAAGACGCGTTAGGGGTGCTGAGGGCTTCCGACATCAGCAGATAGGGGAACTCGGAGGAGTTGGTACTCGATTGCGAATGTCTGGCGTTGACCGCTCCCACCATATCGAGTCGAAGAGTCTGGGAATTCGATCCCATGCTGTATCCGGCGTCCTTCACGGTGGAAGCTACCGGCACCAGAAAGTCTGTGGTGCTGACAATGCCTGCGGGAGATGATGCCGTGAAGGATGATTTTACATGCAAAGATCCGTTGTTGTAGTAACCGCCTGCCTCACTGTGGAAATTCAGTGATACGCTGACGGGCACAGCCGTGCGATTGGCAATGGTGACGCGCACGGGCGCATAACCGCTCGAGGGCAGTTTGCTGAACAAGGACGTCACTTCCACATAGGAGCCGGACTTCGGTTCAAATACGTTGCGGAAAAACGTTTCCTGTGCCGTTAGCCGTTCGCATGAAAGCAAGGCGAGACAGATCAGAAAAAAGCGAGAGAGGAAATTCATTCGGACGTTGGTGTTTTGCTATCGAAGATGCTGTCGAGTCAGGCAAAATGATCAAGAACGGAATCATGAATTTTTGATGAAGATGCAAAGACATCACCCACCCTGATCAGGTCAAACATTTCTGTCACTTGTTGATGCGGTGTAAGAGGTTCTGGCGTGATTGAGTCTAAGCTCTGAATGCATGGGCCGGCTGGCCTTTGACACCCAGGCCACGAATGACAAACAATCGACCGCCGTATTCTTCTTCGATGTTTTTGTGAATGCCTGTGGTGACGTAGAGTTCGGTGAGGTCCTTGCCTCCGAAGGCGCAGGAGGTTGTTTCCATGCAGGGGAGATCGATCCGGCGAAGCTCTTTCCCGGACTTGGGATCGTAGTTCACCACGCAGGCACCGTGACAAAATGCCACCCATAGATGATCATTTTCATCGATGCACATGCCGTCAGGGGAGGCGTCAATCGCCGCAGTGGAAATCACCGAACGTTCATTGTTGAGTTGTCCATCCACATAGTCGAACGCAAGAATTTCGCGTCGCGGGGTATCGATGTAATACACCGTGCGCCCATCGCCAGACCAAACGATGCCATTGGAGTTGGTGACGGGACCGAAGGCCTCTTGCACTGAAAGATCCGCACCAAGCCGATAGAGTCGGGCATCACCCGTTTGCTTCACCAGACTGATGGTGCCGGCAAAAAAAGTACCGTCGGGCGAGCATTTGCCATCATTGAAGCGGTTGTTGGTTTTTTCCGGTTCGGGATCGGCGATGGGGGTGACCGCACCGCTCTCAGGATCGAGAAAAAAGAAGCCATAATCGCCGGCGCATAACAAACCGCCGTTCGTTCGCGGCACCACAGTGCCAACACGCTGCCCCACGTTCCAGAAAGTTTCCTCACCGGAAGAAGGATCAAAGCGGATGACCAAATGCTTTTCGATATCGACGTAATACAAGACCCCTTGCCACCAAATCGCTCCTTCGCCCCATTGAGCACGATACGTTCCCGTCACTGAAGTTTCCGTCATGCACAATGCTAGAAGAGAGGCTTGGCACTGACAAGTGGGTTTTCTCTTTTAAGGAGTATGATCGGCTGGGGTAATTTGCTGTGGATGCTTCTGCGGTATCGTGGTAAATTCATGCATGAACAATCTGCGGAAGGTCTTGGTCGGAATGATGGTGATGTTCGGGCCAATGCCCGCAGTTCTTTGGGCGCAAGCGGTGGAACATGTGATGCACCAGGTGAAACTCCGTTGCGAGGGGGAATTCCGCAGCGCGGCTCGTTTCCAGCGCACGGCGGATACTCAGCCCAGCAATCCCGTGCGTAAGATGAGCAGTGAGATTTGTTTGCATGAGGGCATGGAGATCACCGTCGCTCGGACGGAATACATGCCGGAAACGAAGATGGATCTCAAAGGGTTTGTCAAACAGTCCGCGGCGGCCCTGGGGCGCAGAGCCGGGGTGACGAGTGCCATGCAGAGCACAGCCGGTGTCAAGGTGTCATCGATGCCGGCGGAGCGATTGTCTTTTTCCGCGCGACTCAATGGAAAGCCTGTCACGGTGGAGTCCTTGTATTTTCTGAAGGATCAAACCCTCTGGACCGTGCAAATCGTGTTTGAAACAGATGAGGAACACCGTCGAAAAGCGGAAAGCATTTTGTCCGGAGTACGCTATCAGGCCGTGCCGTAGCAATGGACCCTGAGGGTTTCCGATGATCACTCATCGAAGGCATTGTTCACGGAAAAACCGCACAATCAAGGATGTGGCTTCGGTGGGATAGCGATGGCCTTGTTCATGGATGAACTGGATCATGGTCGCACCCTGCTGTTTTACCTTGGGATCGTAGCGTAGACAACCGGCAGCCCATGGTGTTCCCACAGCCTCACAGTGGTTGACCTCCATCACGGCTTTCATCATTCGTTCCTGCCATGCGAAGCGAACCAGTGGATCATCCGTTCCCGCCAAATGCAGGCAGGGCTTGGGGGTGAGTTGCTTGATGATCAGTGGTGCGACCGCAGCACAAGGGGCAACGGCGCGAAGACTTTTTCCGCGCATGGCCCACAACAAGTAGGTGAAGCCGCCACCGTTGGAGTGGCCCATGACAAAGACGTTCTTGGGATCGAATGCATGATCTTTGGGCAATGCCTTGATCAATTCATCGAAAAACAGCAGATCGCGATCACCCTGGTCTCCGGGAGCGGACTGCCAGCCGTTGCGTTTGCCTTCGGGGTCGGTGAGTTTCCCCGGTGTGGGGATTCCCTGCGGATAGACCACTAGGGATTCCTTCCACGTCTCGTGAATTCCAAAGGAACGGGCCGCCTGCTGCGCGTTTCCCCCATGGCCGTGATAACAGAGCACCAAGGGGGGCAGGGATGATTGGTCCTTGCCGCTGGCTACTTTGGGAACAGGAAACACAAGGGCCTCTCTCTCGGCATCCTTCACCTTGACATTCAGCGCGAGCGACTCGCGGGCCGGAAGGCATTGGCACAGATGAATGAGACAAAACAACGTCAGAATCCACGGTTTCATGGACGATCCAACGCGGCCCACGGGAAAAAGTTGCGTATGCATGCCTGGTAGCTCACTTTTCCTTCAATCGACGTTTCAGCGTCTTTCGCAGCGCGGGGTTTTCATCGAGCTCGTTGGCGAGAAGCGTGAAAGCTCGGAGACTCTGTGCGGAAATGTGATGCTCCATTCCCTCGACATCGCGGTAGATCGTTTCCTCGTCCAGGCCGAAGTGCCGCAGCAAACGCGTCAAGACCTCATGGCGTTTGATGATGTGTTTCGCCAAATCGCTGCCCTCCTCGGTAAGAATGACTCCACGGTATTTTTCATAAACCACCAATCCATCGGCACCGAGGCGCTTCAACATGGCCGAAACACTGGCCTGTGAAACTCCCAAGTTGGCGGCGATATCGACGGATCGCGCGTAGCCCTTGAGCTCGATCAGACAAAAAATCTGCTCCAGATAGTCCTGGGAGGCAATGGATGTGGCTGCGGTTTTAGGCACGGCTATGAATTACGATAAAATCAAAAATTTGACAAGTGGCATCACAAAAATAGTACTTGCATACAAAGTTAGTCTGGACTAAATTTGTGTATCGCAACTGACAAATGAAATGATACACTTGATGCAAAAAGGCTGGCTGATTGGAGTGCTTGCTCTGGCTATGTCTGGTTGTCGATCACAGCAACCATCAGGGAATTCCGAAAAACTGATGGTGGTGACGACATTTACCATCATTGCCGACATGGCGAGGGAAGTCGCGGGTGAGGTCGCGCTGGTGGAATCGTTGATCAAGCCGGGTGCGGAAATCCACGGCTATGAACCCACACCCAAGGACATCGTGCGCGCGCAGAAGGCGCAATTGATTCTCTCGAACGGCATGAATCTGGAGGCGTGGTTCGCGAAATTTTACCAACATCTCGATGCGGTGCCCAATGTGGTGGTGACCGATGGCATCACGCCTATCGATATCAGCGGTGGTCCCTATGCGGGCAAACCGAACCCGCATGCATGGATGTCACCCACACTCGCGCTGACTTATGTGGATCGCATTTGTGAAGCAATGTCAGCCCACGATGCCAAAAACGCCTGGGTCTATCGGAAAAATGCTGATGCCTACAAAACCAAAATCCAGTCGGTGGATGCCAAACTGCGTGATACCTTGTCAAAAATTCCTGAGGAGAAACGTTGTCTCGTCACCAGCGAGGGGGCTTTCGCTTATTTGTGCAGGGCCTACGGCATGCAACCCGTCTATCTCTGGCCCATCAATGCCGATGCTCAAGGTACACCGCAACAGGTGCAGTCGGTGATCGACCGCGTGCGTTCGCAAGGTGTTCCCGTGGTGTTTTCCGAGAGCACGGTCAGCGACAAACCGATGCGTCAGGTCGCGCTGGAAACCGGAACTCGCTACGGAGGCGTGTTGTATGTGGATTCCCTGACGGATGACCACGGTCCGGTGCCGAGTTATCTGAAATTGTTAGAGCATAATGCCAGGACCATCGTCGATGGTTTTTTTCCATCCCAACCCTGAACCTATGTCAATCACCCTTGAAGTGGAAAATCTTTCCGTGATGTATGGCAATGGCCATGCAGCCCTCGAGGGCGCGAGTTTCTCGCTCAGCGGTGGCACCATTTGCGCGCTGGTGGGCGTGAACGGCAGTGGCAAGTCGACCTTGTTCAAGAGCATCATGGGCTTTGTGAAACCACGCGATGGAGTGGTGAAGATCAACGGCAATCCGGTGCGAGAGGCACTGAAGAAGCACTTCGTGGCCTATGTGCCGCAAGCGGAGGAGGTGGACTGGAATTTTCCTGTCAATGTCTGGGACGTGGTGATGATGGGGCGCTATGGTGCGATGAATTTCTTGCGCATCCCGCGCGCGGCGGACAAGGCGGCGGTGGAGGACAGCCTCCGCCGTGTCAGCATGTGGGAGTTCCGCCATCGGCAAATCGGCGAGCTTTCCGGTGGACAGAAAAAACGTGTGTTTCTTGCTCGCGCACTGGCGCAGGTGGGGCGTTTGATTTTGTTAGACGAGCCGTTCACGGGCGTGGATGTCACCACCGAGGATGCGATCATCGAGCTGTTGCGGGAATTGCGGGCCGAGGGCTGCGTGGTGCTGGTATCGACCCACAATCTGGGATCGGTGCCGGAGTTTTGCGATCAAGTGGTGCTGCTCAACCGCAAGGTGCTCGACTACGGGCCCACAGAGGAGATCTTCACCGAGCCGAATCTCACCCGTGCGTTCGGCGGGCAGTTGCGTCATTTCCATTTCGAGCAATCGACCATCCAATCGCACGATGGCCGCGCGGTGAAATTGCTCACGGATGATGAACGACCTCTGGTCTTCGGCAAGGACGGGCATCTGGAATACAAAAATCGCGAGGGTCGCGAGGAGTTGTTGAAAAAACGCAAAGAGGAGCTGTGATCGATGGACTGGAATGACATGCTGATTCCCTTGCAATACGACTACATGATCAAGGCGATCTGGGTCTGCGCGCTGATCGGCGGAGTGTGTGGGTTGCTCTCGGCGTTCGTGACACTGAAAGGCTGGTCGATGATGGGGGATGCGCTGTCGCATGCGGTGGTGCCGGGAGTCGCCATCGCTTACATTCTCGGGTGGCCTTTTGTGCTCGGGTCCTTTGTGTCCGGCTTGCTCGCGGCTTGGACCATGGGGTTGTTAAAAAAACGTTCGAAGCTGCGCGAGGATGCCGTGCTGGGCATTGTGTTCACCGCGTTTTTCGCACTGGGTCTTTTGCTGATCTCCCTTTATCCGGCGAGGGTTGATTTGAGGAGCATCGTGTTCGGCAATGTGCTAGCGATTTCGGATGAAGATGTGAGGCAGTTGTGGATCATCTGCGGTGTGGTCCTGCTGTTGCTGGCGATGAAATGGCGCGACTTGTTGTTGTTTTGTTTCGATGCCCAACAAGCACGGACCATGGGGCTCCGGGTGGAATGGATGCATGCGTTGTTGTTGATTCTCTTGAGCGCCACGGCGGTGGCGGCGCTGATCACGGTCGGCGCCCTGTTGGTGGTGGCCATGCTCATCACTCCGGGGGCGACGGCATATCTTCTCACGGATCGTTTTTCCCGCATGCTCGGTATTTCCGCGACGATGGGCATCTTTACGGCCGCGATCGGCGCGTATGCGAGTTACTTCGCCAATGGTAGCACGGGGGGATGCATCGTCACATTGCAAACCATCGTCTTTTTCGTCTGTTTGATCATTGCTCCAAAGCATGGCATCCTTGCTCGCCGACGACGCGAGAGAAAGGAGGTGCCGCAATGAACTTGTGGGAACCCTTCCAGCATGAGTTTCTTCGCGATGCGATGTGGATCGGTTCATTGATCGCTGTCATGTGCGCGGTGCTTTCTTGTTTTCTGATTTTGCGCGGTTGGTCGTTGATGGGGGATGCTGTTTCGCACGCGCTGCTGCCCGGCATCGTGCTGGCCTATCTGGTGGGGGCTCCGCTGTTGTTCGGGGCATTCCTTGCGGGCCTGTTGTGTGCAGTGGGCACAGGATGGGTGAAAAACATCAGTCGACTGAAGGAAGATACTTCCATGGGCGTGGTATTCACGGGCTTGTTTGCTGTGGGTCTGGTGCTTTTCAGCAAGATTCCCTCGGATTTGCATCTCGATCACATCCTGTTCGGCAATTTGTTGGGCATCGGACGCGTGGAGATGCGCGAAGTGATGTGGGTGGCTTTCCTGGTGTTGATGGTTCTTTTGCTGAAACGGAGGGATTTCCTGCTGCTGTGTTTTGATTCCGCCCAGGCGCGTGTGATCGCCCTGCCGGTGCGGTGGCTGCATTACGGTTTGTTGGCCCTGTTATCGTTGGCGATTGTCGTTTCGCTCAAAGTGGTGGGCATCATTCTGGTAACGGCCATGCTCATCACGCCGGGTGCCACGGCATTCCTGTGGACAAACCGTTTCGACCGCATGCTCGTGATCTCCGCCTGCACCGCCGTGATCTCGACCATCCTGGGTTTGATGATCAGTTATCACGCCGATGCCTCCCCGGCAGCCTGCATCGTGTTGTTGCAAGCCGCCCTATTCGCGCTGTCCTGGATGATGCAGGAAAAGGGAGAAGCGCGACTGAAGTCCGCGCACCGTGTGGATTCGGACTTGCACGACGGGTGAATGCGGTGCATGTAGGGGGCGTCATGGATCGCACCGTGCTAATGATTTCCACTCTGCTCGCGCTGGCTGGCGCGGTGTGGGGTGCCGTGTCGGTGCATCGGGGTTCACGCACTTGGTGGACGCTGGTGTTGATCGGCGGTGCTTTCCTGGCGCAGTTGGGTTTTCTGCAACTGCGGGGCGACATGCGAGGTGCTTGTCCCTTGCGCGACCGTGGCGAAATTCTTGTTTTTTTGGCTTGGTCCTTGACTTTGTTTTATCTGGTAGTGGGACGTCCATATCGATTGTCACTTGTGGGATTATTTACCGCACCGGTCGTAGTCTTGTTTCAGTTGCTCGCACTGTGGCCCGGGGTCATGACAGTGTCGCCCGAGCGTTCGTTGGGGGTTGATGCCTGGCGCGAAGCGCATTCGGCGATCTCCGTACTTTCCTATGGTGCATTTGCTCTGGCTGCGGTGACAGGAGTAATGTTTTTGGTGTTGGACAAGCAGCTGAAGGACCATCACTTGCAGTCGGGTCTATTCCGTAATCTCCCCCCGGTTCGCGAATTATTGGCTGCGGTGAAACGTCTCTTGTGGATCGGCTTCGCTTTGTTGAGTTGCGGCATCGTGGCGGGCTACATGATGGAGCATCGCGGTGGTTGGTCGCACTTGATCGCGGCAGTGGCGGTGTGGTTGATTTATGGCGGGCTGTTGCTTTGGCAGCAGTGGAGGGGAGTCACCGGACGACGTCTGTCGTTGTTGGCGATGGTATTCTTTTTGTTGTCTCTCGGGGTTTTCGCATTGGTGTGATGGAATTGATTTGTGTTGGCTTGAATCATCGCACCGCACCCGTGGAGGTGAGGGAGTTGTTCGCCGTGGCGCCATCAAAATTGGGCGAAGCGTCGGCAGACTTGCGCAACAAAATCGGTGTGGACGAGGCGGTGGTGATTTCCACTTGCAACCGTACGGAAATCTATGTTTCGGGCGAGGAGTCGAGCATCGCACAGCTCGAGGAGATGCTCGGCGGTGCGGAGCATTGCTATCACCGCCGGAAAATGGACGCGGCCGTTCATCTGTGCCGCGTGGCCAGCGGATTGGACTCGATGGTTTTGGGCGAGACGGAAATTTTCGGTCAGGTGAAAGACGCCTACCAAGCTGCCTTGCAAGCGGGCGTCACGCGTGGCGTGCTCAATCGCCTTTTCCAGCGGACCTTTTCCATCGGCAAAAAAGTGCGAACGGAAACCGGCATCCAAGAGGGAGCGACTTCCATCGGCAATGTGGCGGTGGATCTAGCGGAGAAAATTTTCGGCCACCTCAAGGACAGCGAGGTGATGATTCTCGGTGCCGGGGAAATGAGCCGCGTCACCGCGCAAAGCCTGCAATCACGAGGCGCGCGTAGCATTTTTGTGGCGAACCGTTCGTATGACCGCGCGCTGGATCTGGCCCAACAAATGAACGGCCACGCGGTACGGTTCGACGACTGGCAACTGGTGCTGGCTCAGGTGGATGTGGTCATCGGATCAACAGGCGCTCCACACACGATCGTGCAAAAAGAACATGTTGAGGCAATACGTCGCAAGCGCAAGTACCGGCCGTTGTTTTTTATCGACATCGCCGTGCCGCGCGACATCGATCCGGCGGTGGCGGAGATCGAAGAAGTGTATCTCTATGACATCGATACCCTCGAGCAAATCGCCAACGAGGCAAGGATCCGGCGGGCGAAGCAGATCGAAATCTGTGAGACGATGATCCGTGAGGAACTGCAAAAAGCCCAGCTACCCGGGCTTTGAATGAGTAGAAATGCCTGTGTCTGTCACCAGTGCAAATCGGCGCTTTGCGTGCGAGCTTGACTCTTATGAAAAAATACTGATTTTCGATCTTACAACCAACGTCTGATCGATTCAAAAAAATGAATATCGCTTTTTGTCCATTCCTCACATGAAACTTATCTGCATCGCAATCATATCTTCCTGTTATTTGTTTTGTCATTCAAGTGATGCCCGGGAGGCGCGGAAGACGGATGAAAAAACCGTTCTGCAGCGCATTGGGCTGATCGGATGTTTCAAACAACAACAGGAAGCGCCGTCGCTGCAACGCTACATCGATTGGAATCCGGATCTGATCCTGTGGCTGGGCGACAACATCTATTGCGACACGCTGGACATGTCGTTGCTGGAGAAAAATTATCAAATCTTGGCGAATCGTCCGGAATTCAAACAACTGGCGCATATCCCGCAAATGGCGACGTGGGATGACCATGACATGGGCTGGAACAATGCTGGTGTGGAGTATCCCAAACGCGAGGAAAGCAAAAAAATCTTCATGGATTTCTGGAAATTCTCCCGTGATCCCGTTGTTCGAAATCAGCCAGGTGTCTACAACAGCCAATGTTTCGGCCCCCCCGATAAAAAAGTTCAAGTGATCATGCTGGATGGCCGCTATGCGAAATCTTCAGAACGGGTGCTGGCCGAGGAACAATGGTCATGGCTGGAAAAACAACTCGAAGTTCCTGCCCAATTTCGCTTGATCGTCTCCGGCCATCAGATCCTCGTTTCAAAAAACACGGTCTTTGAGACATGGTCAAAGTCAGGCTCCGAGCAGCAACGATTGTTCGATTTGATCAAACGCAAAAAAGCGGGTGGTGTCATTTTCCTGAGTGGCGATCAACATTTTGTCGAAATCTCGAAAATGAAAAATGCCCTGGGATATGATGCCATCGAGTTCACATTCGCAGGCATCAATCAGGATGAAAAAGAATCGTTCAACGACTTCCGCGAGGGCAAAGTATTTCATGAAAAACAAAAAGCGGCGTATTTGCAGATTCATTGGAATGAGAACCCGCGAGTGGATTTTGTTGCCACTGATTCCGCTGGAAAACCGATGATTTCACGGAGCGTTCAACTTTCTGAACTTCAGTTGAGATAATCTGGTGACGATGTGGGATTTACCGGCTTCAATTTTACGGTGAGTTTTCCGAAGGGTTTTTTCCTGTTGTTCCCAGTTACTGCGCACTTGGTTGGAACTTGTCGCCTAACAGATGAGCTCTCGCCTGGCCGACGAGGTAGAGGCTGCCTGCAATGAGGATGGGGTCTTCATGCGTTTGGGCGGCGGCAAATGCTAGATCAAAGGAGTCATGCGTTTCCACGACATGGTCGTCATGGGGCATCGATTCTAACAATTCAGCGTGGCCTAAAGCACGTGGACTGTTGACGGGGCATAGCAGAATGCGACAGGCGAGGGGAGCGAGCAATTCCAACACGCCGCGCACATCCTTCGATGCTACGGCGGAAAAGATCAGCGTCGGACGTTTTCCCGGATACTGCTGTTGCCAGGTTTCCGCGAGAACTGTTGCTGCGTGGGGATTGTGAGCGCCATCGAGAATGATTCTGTGCGAACCGCAGGTGATGACCTCAAATCGACCGGGCCACTGGGTGTGGGAGAGGCCATAGCTGACGGCATCATAGCGCAAACAGATTCCTGCGGCGTGCAGGGCAGCCATGGCGACGGCGGCGTTCCAAGGTTGATGCGTGCCGATCAGGGAGAGAGTGTAGCCGTAAAGTGGTTGACTGACCACGGTAAGCGGAGCACGCATTTCGTTCGCCTGTTCGGCGATGACCGTGGCTGCCTCGGGGTGCTGCGGTGCCGAAATGACAGGCTTTTCCGCGCAGATGATGCCGGCCTTTTCTCCGGCAATGGCGGCAATGGTATCACCCAGCCATTGCATGTGATCAAGACCGATGGGGGTAATCACCGCCACATCGGCAGGCACGGCGGTGGTGGCATCGAGCCGCCCGCCCATGCCGGTTTCCAGCACGATGAGCTCGCATTCCTTTTCGGTGAAATATCGCATCGCCAGCGCAAGCGTGATTTCAAAAAAAGTCGGGTGTGTTTCCAAGCTTTCACATAGTTCCCGAAGTGCGTTGAGGTGGCGGGTGCAATCCTCCTCGGAAATCTCTTCACCCGATACTTTGATGCGTTCGCGATAATCGATGAGATGAGGCGAGGTGAAGAGTCCGGTGCGTATGCCGGAAGAGCGGGCCACGGCATCGATGAACGCACAGGTCGAGCCTTTACCATTGGTGCCCGCTACGTGGATCACCTTCACGCCGCAGGCGGGGAAGGCGAGATACTTGCGCAAAAGCTCGCGTGGGCCGTCGAGGCCGAGTTTGATGCCAAACAGTTGCGTGGAAAACAACCAGTGGATCGCCTCCGGGTAGGTCATGGGCGCGGTGAGGAAGTCAGGAGGTAACCAAGCAGGGTGCCTAGCTTATGGCGAAGCGCCTTGCGGTGCACGATGTCATCCAGCAAACCGTGATCTTTCATGAATTCGGCAGTCTGGAATCCCGGAGGCAGGTTCTGATGGGTGGTTTCCTTTACCACACGCGGACCGGCGAAACCGATCATGCATTTTGGTTCGGCAAGATTGATGTCACCAATCGTTGCGAACGAAGCCGTGACCCCCCCGGTGGTGGGATGGGTCATCACGGATATGTAGGGCAAGCCAGCCTCGCTATGCAGGGCGAGAGCACCGCAGGTTTTGGCCATTTGCATCAGAGACAGCATGCCTTCCTGCATGCGTGCACCGGAGGATGCGGAAATGATGATGATACCGCGTTTTTCAGCGGTTGCCAATTCGATCGCGCGGGTGATTTTTTCTCCCACCACCGAGCCCATCGAACCGGCGAAAAATTTGAAGTCCATCACAGCAATGACAGCCGGTTGGCCCTCGATGCTCAGTCGACCCGTCACAACGGCATCATTCAGTTCGGACACCATTCGCTGCTGTTCGATTTTTTCCGGGTATTTCGCGAAGCCCAGTGGGTTGGCTGAAATGAGGTCGGCATCGATTTCCTCGAAGCTGCCTTCATCGGCGAGATTGGCGATGCGTTCGCGCGATCCCATCAGGAAATGATGACCGCAGGGTGGGCAGACGTTGAGATTTTGCTTCAGGTCCAACTGATGCAACATGGCATCACAAGACGGACATTTCGTCCACATGCCCTCAGGCATGTCATCGCGTTTCTCTTGTGGACGGAGACGTGGTCTGTCGAAAATTCCCATAAATCGTGCGTGTTGGATCAATCCGCAGGATGCGCGGCGGAGCTAGCTTAGCCTCTCATCACGGTTACGACAACAATGTTTTCGTGCTGATTCAGCGCTAAAATGCGCGCGCATTCTTGCACCGTCGCTCCTGTTGTGAAGACGTCGTCGATGATGATCAGCCCAGCAGTATTCTTGCGGTCGAGCTTCCGACCCGCGCGGGTGAGTTCGATCGCACCGCGAAGATTTTGCAAGCGCTGGCGCCGGCTCAGGTTTGTCTGCGTGGGGGTGGCGCGCACGCGTTTCAGTGCGTTGACTACAGGAAGTCCCAAAAATTTCCCGAGTTGCCGAGCGATTTCCTCCGATTGATTGTAATGACGGCTCTGCTGGCGCTTCCAATGCAGCGGCACAGGCACCAGCGTCCACTGCTCTTCCAGCGCTCGTTGCAAGCGCGCGTCGGAAAACGCCTCGGCCGCGATGCGTGCGAGGTCACGTGCCAAATAGAGATTCTTCAGATACTTGAGACCATGGATCAGTGTCCGAGCTGGTTCACTGCTCTGCAATACGGGGCGGGCGAAACGGAAATCATAGCTCAGGTCACGGCAGTTGGGGCAGAGAAAATTCGCGGTGATGTTTCCATCGAAGACCTCCCCGCAGGATGCGCAAAAGGGAGCTTCGATGCGAGGCAGAGAATCCCGGCACTTATCGCAAAGATAGCGACCCTCGCGAAGCGGTTCCTGGCACAGCTCGCAAGAAGGCGCGTAAATGACATCAAATAGGCGATGCCAGCATCGACGATGCCACGGCTCTCTGAGCGCGGGCATCATCGATGATCGTAATAAATTCTCTTTTTTGATAGTGGATCATTGCCCATTCACTATGGCATTGACAAGCAAATCCATGCGAAGGGAATTACCAATTCATGGTGATTCCGGCATAAATGGCTGATCCTGCGGCGGGAATGGGAGCACCATAGAAATCAGACAGCAGGTAGGATTCATCCGCGAAATTCTCCCAACGCGCGTGCAGTCGGATGGTTTCATTGCACTGGTAGGATGCATGCAAGCGACCTACGGCGTAGGATTCGATCGCAGAACCTCCCCACGAGTGATCGGACAAAGCGTTCAGCCCGACGCCGATCAATAGACGTTCTGTCGTCTGCCAATCGAGCCCCGCGTTCACATGGTGGCGCGGTTGTTCACTGAGGCTACGTTGCAGGTAGGTCCACGCCAGTCGGTATTTCCACATCGTGCCCAAAAAGTTCCCGCTTAGTCCCATCTCAATGCCTTCTGTTGGAACATTACCCGCAAGATTGATCGGTCGCGGTTGAGCAAATGAGTTGATGCGATCTTCGATGGCGTTGTGAAAGATCGTAAGCAAGATCGTGTGCTGTTCCGTGATCTTCTGCTCGATACCGAAATCCCAGCCAACGGATGACTCCGCACGCAGGTAGGGATTTCCGGCTCCGAAGGATGATCCGAAAAGATCAAGATAGGTCGGCGCGCGGAATGACGACCCCAGCCCCGAACGGATGATGGTGCGCGTGGCATCGATCTCATAAGAGCTGCCGATGCGCCAGGTGCTTTCCTCGCCGTAGGCATCGTAATCCTCCCACCGCCATGCGGCGTAGTTTTGCCAATGACTCGTTGTTTCCCATTCGACACCAAGATGCAGTCCGTAGCGATCTCGGTTCTGGTTCGTGCCGATGGTGTTGCGGAAGTCACTGCGATGCGCGAAGACACCACCTAACAGCACCAGATCGTCGCGCAGCGACCACTCGTGATCATGGATCAGATTGATGGCCCGCATGTCGGTTCCGTAGTTGCCGAAGCTCGAATCGCTATCGTAAAACTCCTGATGGAATCCGCCGATGAAACTCGTTTTCCAGTCGGGTCTCAGCTGTCCGTTCAGATAGATGGTGACCAGCGACCCATCCAGTCGATCCTCCGAGTTTCCTTGCTGATTGTAATAGGCATCGACGCCGCGGAAGGTCATCCCCGCTCGCCATTCCTGATTCACCGACTGTTCCAGTCTCAGCGCAGCGCTGCCTTGATGAAAACTTTCATGTGGACTATCATTGTCCGTTTCCTCGTAAGATCCGGATAAAAAATAAGATAAATCGTTTTTTTCTCCTTGATGTCGTATCATGGTCGTGAATGAATCGAAAGAACCCGCTTCGGCAAACAGCGTGCTCTGCGGCTTGCCGCTCCCTCGCGCCGTTTCTAACCATAGCACACCGCCGATGGATTCACCGCCATACGCAGCGCCCTGCGCGCCACGCAATACCTCGACGCGGCCCAAATCAAAGGAGCGAGCCGCGCCTAACATGTTGCCGAGGGGGGTGGTGGAGTCGCTGAGGCGCATGCCATCTACCACCAATTGCGAGTAGGCGGTGTTTGTGCCGCGAATGAAAACGGAACCGAGGGCACCTGTTTGACCGCCGGTGGAGGTGGAAATCACCCCCGGTGACTCATTCAGGGCGTCGCGCAATTGCAGCAGCCCGCGTTTTTCCCATTCCCGCGCGTCGAACACCGCAACGCTCGATGCGATGTCACTGGCCTGCCGCGGACTCCGCAGAGCGGAAACGACGATGCTTTCCCATTCCTCATCCATTTCCGCATGGCCGACTGTCGTCGCCAACGTTCCGATGATTCCTCGTGCCACGACAGCACGCCAACGCAGACCTCTCCAGGAGGTCGTTCTCTTATGTTTCATGTATGGGTATCTCACAACCTGAACTCCGCAGGTTTTTCGAACGCATGACGAGGCTGGCGATCTGACTTTTTTCCTCTGTTGCCAAAAGAAAATCACAGTGGCGGTACCGTGCCGGAATCTCACCGGCTTCCCCAACAATTTCCTGCTCCATCCAAGAGCTTCCCCATCAGGACCGGTCACCCGGCAGCAGGATCATAGCGATACCCAAGCCACATGACAAGCTGTGAATGGCATTCGCCGCTGAAAGACTGTGGATCAGTTTTGCAATACCTTCACTCGCAGGAATCGACGAGTTGCGTTTCCTATCGCGGATACGTCTTTCACAGTCACTAGTGTGTGGTCCGATTGTTCCAGAGCTTCCGTCACCCTCGCATGCTGGAAGCCTTGGGAAGAATTCCAAATTTCCGTCCAGTTGCCTTCGAGTTCATGGCTTGCTTCCACGCGGTAGACCAGTCCCGCCGTGAACTTGCGCACGGGGAATTGCAAGGTCAGAAAAGAATTTTGATTCTCAACATCGGTTTGACTCAACACAGGCCCGCAGTCACTGCTGAAGGCGGCGGGATTCTCCCCGAACGCATACTCTAGCAGATTGTTCAAGGAATCGCCGTCGGGATTTTCAGAGGCGGCCTTCTTTCCTCCGGGAAATGTCGTATTCTCTGCCCAGATGGTGTAGTTGTCGTTGATTTTTACGTTGATCGTCTGCGAGATACTGAGCTGATCGAGATCAGTAGAGGTCAATGTGATCGTGGTTTGGCCAGCTTTCAGGCCTTGCAAACGTAGTTCGCCGTCCACGATTCCTGCACTAGCCACGCTGGGATCGGTGTTGCCTGTGATGCTGTAACTCATGGTGGGTATGCTGACCACAGATAAGATGGTAGCCAGTTTGCTTTGATCCATGACGGAAGGCGCTGTTGCCGCATGCATGGGGAAATCAGTGAAACTCGTGGGCAGGGTGGAGCCATCCACATTCAGTGAGTAGGTGGCCCGTGGAAGATTGTTGATTGCGTCGACGATCGACATCCCGCTTCCCGCGACCCGACCAAAGACCGTGAATCCACCGTTTTGATAGTCAAGGTTCGATGCGTTGTTCCCGGTATTGACAAAAAACTGGCTTGTAGCGCTGTCGGGGTTACCACCAACTTTCGCCATCGCCACCGTGCCGCGAATATTCGATAGACCGGGTTCGTTGAGAATCGGTGGAGAAGGGAGAACACTGTTAAATTGGGTGTTTTGCCCTGTGCCGCGAAATCCGCCGCTTTGCAGAACAAAACCAGGAATGCTACGATGAAATGCCATATCGTTGTATTTTCCTGAGTTCACGTAGTTCATGAAGTTTGTCACGGTGCCGGGCGTTGCACTGTTGAATAAAATCAGATCGAATGCTCCCAGGCTCGTATTGACGCGAACTGCCGAATCCGCTTCCGCATCGGTGAACACTTCTTTCAGCGATGTGTTGCGCGTTGCGCCGGTGATGGCGGTCCAGTCGGGCACAGCGCTCGCAACAACAGGAGCGCCTGATCTGGGTCTGATGCGCAGCGTGTAAGAACCATTGAGCACCCAGCCATCGGTATAGGTAACCGAGAGATTGAAGGTTACGATTCCGGGTTGTGCGGGAGTGCCGCTGAGCACACCGGTATTTGCGTTGAGATTCAACCATGATGGCAAACCGCTGGCAGAAAATTGCGCGACATTTTGTGGGTTTGACACTTCGATTTGTCGCGAAAGTGACTCGTTTATCGTGCCCGATCCTGCATTTTGCAGCAAAACATCGGGTCCTCTTACTGCAGGAAAATCGACAACATCAAGATAGTAGTAAAGAGCGGTGGTCGGATCATAGTAGTACGATAGAATGGCAAATACGGCAGTTTCTCCTCTTGCCACTCCGCCATTGATGCGCGCCGAAGTGATATCGGGCTGGTTGAGTACACCCAGATCGATGTAACCGTTGCCACTTTTTTTATAAAATGCGAAACCAGTTTCATTGGTGGCACTGTCGAGCCAAGAGAGTTCCACATTCCAGTTCGCTCCGTTGGCTGAGCCGATGACAGCTTGCAAGTTGATGGGAGCGCTCGGCGCTTGGGCCCATGAAGCGTTCGACAACATCCCCCAAACCAATATGATGAGCACTCGTAGGTTCATGACAATAAAGAAAAACGCGAATGATTTTCTGCGACAGCAAGCCAGTAAGCGGAGGATTTGCCAAGATCATTTCTGCGTTTTTTGCTGGACGGCCAGGGCTGTGAGCAAATGGATGAAACCATTGATGGCATCGTGGTTCTATGGTTTGGACGATCATCATCCGAGTGCATGAGAACGGAAGTTGCTTGCCAGTGCGCGATTTTTGTTTCGAAATTTCCGCTTGCGGTGACAATAATTTTTCGTTTTCCTGCTGCTGTTGCCAGTGAACGGGCTGTAGCGCAGTCTGGTAGCGCGCTTCGTTCGGGACGAAGAGGCCGTGGGTTCGAATCCCGCCAGCCCGACCACTTGAAAATACGAAAAAACCTTATGGAATAAAGGATTTTTCGCATTTTTTGTTTTCGGCTCTATTTCCGCACTGCTACATTGTTTCCAGGATTTTTCCAATAAAACTGCCAGTTTTGGGCAACTGTTTGGGCAACTATTTTGGATATCTTAAATAAATCCAAAGATGACTTTTTGGCTGTATTGACCGAAGATTTTTCCATGAGCAGGCAGTCATCTCCAAATGAATCAAAAAGCTACCCTGAGTTCGGTGTCCGGTCTGAAGTGATCAGAAGCTATTTTTCGCCTCCATTGGCGAGCAGCACTTTCTATGACTTCGTCTCTAAGGGCAGGATTGTGCCCATGAAAAAACTTCGGGGCTTTTACATGCTGAACGAATCGCTGCGCCGACTGGGGCTGAAGGAAGTGAGTGAGCTACCGAAGCCGCCGCCCGTGCCGCATCTTGACGACATTGTCCGCCTGGCCTTCAACTTGATCGATCCTAACCTTTTTCCTGGGCCATCGTGGTTACTGCATGTCGAGGCCATTGATCAAAAAGACGCCGATCACGCCTCAAGATTGGCGGATGAACACAGTGACAAAATCAAATCCTACGAGCATGCGGAACAAAAGCTAGCCTACTTCCAGGGAGTGTTGGATTGGGTCTCACTGCAAGCTGCCGAAGATTTCTTATGATCCCAAGGTGTCTCTGAGCTGTTTCACGACTTCAGACGCCCAGCCCAAAAAGTAGAATATCTTCCTACAATTGGGCCATGGTCAACACGAGCGTTTATATCTAAGCGATGTGATCACCCTACTGGGTGAAGAAATTAATTGCGAGGTCGAACGAAAAACAGATGGAAAACTATGTGATAGAATTTAGCAAAACGCCTTGCTGAATGCGACGGCAAAAAAATATCGATTTGCCAGCAATGAATAGATTGCTAAGCGCCTCACGATTTAGCATTCTACGGACATGCGCAAAGTAAAAATAGTCTGTAAAGAGAGCCCCAAAATGCGAAAATTCATCGTGAAGAGCGTAGCATTCCATAATGCCGAGCAATAATGATCGCGGCAGCAGCTCAATATTTTTCCTTGTGCAATTTGTAACCGACGGTCCAGACATCCCCGATGCGCTCTTGCAAGCGCATGAGGAAGGACGCGTCGTTTTCTTCTGCGGAGCTGGCATCTCCTATCCTGCTGGCCTGCGGGATTTCAAATGGCTGGTAGAGCAAGTTTACCAGTCAAATGGAGTGGCTTTTTCGGAAATGGAATGAAGTGGTCCCCTTGGCGGAGCCAAGGCTGGGCGGAATTTAGCTATGGTGTGCGGAGGACGGGGTGACGGTTTTGTTGTGTGTTTTTGTTTCGTTTGGTTCCGCCCTTGGAGGAAAGTTGTCCACA
>JACCEC011608341.1_pt1 | contig 54077 bp, 75 predicted proteins | sample 7450121 | NCBI WGS metagenome assembly JACCEC01 (sample SAMN15323455, study PRJNA562643) | freshwater metagenome | isolation source: river surface water | place: USA:Blue River Watershed | collected 2017-08-18
CATAGTTTCCAGTATTAGAAGAATATACTGCAGAGTTAGAAGCGTAAACAGCTGTATTAGAAGCGAATAATGCTTGTGGATACAAAGCATTGCTATTAGCAATGGCTAGATTACTAGCATAGTTTCCAGTATTAGAAGAATATACTGCAGAGTTAGAAGCGTAAACAGCTGTATTAGAAGCGAATAATGCTTGAGGATACAAAGTATTGCTGTTACCAATAGCTAGATTACTAGCATAAACTGCTGTATTTGATGAAAAGAATGCATATGCGTATACATTTGATAATGCTTGATTAGTTGGTGCATTAGATAGAGAACTATTTGAATATGTATCTAATAATAAATTACAATACCCACTTGCATAAATAGATCCATTTATATCTAGTGTATATTGTGGATTTGATTTTCCTATACCAAATCTACCTAAATAATCAATTCTAGCTTTTTCTGTACCTGCAGTAGAAAAACCAATTGCATCATTTGATGCATGGAATATACCAGTATTACTATCCAGTTTCCAACTGTATGACGGTGCACTTTCAGGATCGTCTGTATTTGCTAAATAAACTGAATTACATAATGTAATACCACCCGTAGATGTAATATTTCCTTCTACAATTATATTGCATTGTGTCACAATATCACCTGCAATATACAGTTTATTACTAGAACTTATATTTGAACTTCCGATACTTAAATTACCAGTTTGATCATCCATGCATAAAAAAACAATACCATTGCTTCCCATAAACATAGTTGTTGAAGCCATATTTTTATTATATAAAGACTTAAAAAATAAACATTAAGAAACCAATATGTAATTTTTAATCCGTATTTCTATCTTTCAAGATATATTCATTGACTATTTTTTTTCTCATTATTCTCAATTGTCCAGCGATATATAAAACTTTCTCTTCATTCCATTGGTTATTTAGCCATTCATCAAATAATGCACTGTAATATCCTACTGATTCTTCTAAATAAGGATATTCATGAATCTTTTCACCAGCTAGACAAACAGCTTCTTTCAAGTATGAAGTTATTGCGATAAAATGCTTACATATACAATCGCGGCATCTCTTTTTAGGTTGTGATAAATGATCTTCTAATAAAACACTTTGTGCTGCTACTTCTTTCATATTATATGCCGGATCAGATACAGGATCTAGTCCTGATTCTTTACCACATACAGCTGCTGTACATTGATGACCTTTTAATTCATGAGAATCTTGTAAAGTAAATTTACTTTTTGACGCAGGTTTTTGAGGTACGAGTAAATGAATAACAGTAATCAGAATTAGTAATATTATTAATACGAAAATTAAGGTTTTTAATTGAGCCATTTATATCTTTATTTATCATCTCTGCAGAAATTTTTTAATTGTATCGATTAAAAACTAATAGATTTAGATAAAAGTATTTTAATAAACAAAAATGGCAGTAGACACTAATTTATACACATTAACAAAGGATGGTAAAATGAAACGTGTAAATCCATCAATTGATTTATTACACAATTATAAAAAAAATGTATATTTTTTTGTAATTCATGATACAATGATACCACAATTCAAGCAATGTGAAAAATATACTTATGTACATCCATTACAACCTATTTTTTATATTTTAGATAATAAGATTTATGTTCGTTTTTTATGGGAATGTATTGTATTATTTGCAACTCAAGAACAATTAGATGTATTTGACGATTTTAGACAGGATTATGTAAATCATTTATTAGTCGATTCTTGTTCTGAGAAATATAGATGTGACATGCAAATTTTTAAAAGAATTGGAAGTAGGGCTCAGAAATCAGACATAGATTATAATATTGAATCATTACAATCATATGAAATTATTAAACGGATAATGAATAAACATACTCAACATTTCAATGATAATATAGGAGATGTTTTCGATTTAAATTTTTATGGTAGTATTATAAATTACGAATTTTCAAATCCAACCGAAGATTATAGACAAACTATATGGAGTTATTTAAGGTTCGTTGAAATTATTGAATCACTTTCTAAAGAAAAACAACAATTTGTTTATAATAATTTACCAAATCGAGATAAAAAGTTGTATAATGATACTAAAAATAGACTAGACGAATTGGAACATACTTTTGATCATAAAGATGTTTATACTAATTATGAAAACTATATTAAACAATATCATAATAATAGTAAATCAAGAGAAGCTTATGAATTATTTTCCATGACTAAATATTTTGAAAGAGAATCATACAGATCAGTTGGTGCATTTTTATTTGTTGTTAATAAATCTAAAAGATTAACGGTATCTATGTTAATTGATTGTGTTTATGATAATTTGGGTTTTATAGCGGAAATTACTGTAAGTGTTTCAATGTGTAATGTTGGAACATATATGCATCGATTATTAAGATTACCTAAATATATAGCACGAAGTCTTCAAGCAATTATTTCTTTAAGAAATAAACAACATATAAAAAATTCAAGAAATACTGAGATTCTTAATATATTGAAGTTTTGTGAAAAACTAAATCATAAAAGAAAGGTGAATAATAATTTATCAGAATTATGGCCAGATATTTATAAATTTATAACTATTTTTATGAGTATCAAAGGTAAAAAGAATATTAAAGAATATATAGAAAAATTGGAAGATGATATTGAAGATGTACGTATAAATTTATTAGTAAATATTTATAAGAAATTGAGAAGATATATTGTTCGGAAATAGTCAGATGGAAAAATTGATTAGTTAAATATACTTTTATTATAAATTATTAATTAGTATAGATTAGATATGACTAAATATTATGCTGTTGCTCGTGGTAAAAAAATAGGTATTTATAATACTTGGGATGAATGTAAAAAACAAGTAGATGGTTATAAGAATCCAAAGTATAAATTATTTAACAATGAACAAGATGCACAAGGGTTTATAAATTGTAATAGTGGTACAACTCAGATACTAGATAAATTTATTAAAATAGAAGATCCAAAAGAAGATGAGAATACATTAATTGTATTTACAGATGGTTCCGCAAGAGGGAATGGCAAAGTAACAGCAATTGCAGGTTATGCAGTAGTTTGGCCATTTCATGATGAATTAAATCATAGTTCTAGATTATCAGATAATGAATTACATACTAATAATAGAGCTGAATACAATGCTGTTTTATCAGCTATCAAACAGGCTGATATATTAGATTCAGAATATAAGAAAACATTAATTATTTATACAGATTCTATGTTATTGATAAATAGTTTATCAAATTGGATACATAAATGGAAACAAAATTATTGGAAAAAATCAGATGGTGAATTAATAGCTAACTTAGATTTGGTAAAAGAATTAGATAATCATATGTCAAAAAGAAAAGTAGTATTTAGACATGTTATGGCACATACTGGAAAGCAAACATGGGAAGCTAAATATAATGATATAGTTGATAAGATGGCACAGAAAATAACATCTTAAAAAGAAAATTAGATATTTAAAAATTTTTTATTATTTTTGTACTAAATTTTAAAAAAATTGAATATATGATTTGATTTTATATCATCAAATCAATCAAGCTGATAAATCACAAGAAATCCCGAATGACTTCACCAAATATGTTCCAAGGTTTTACTACCTCGGTACCGGCGGCTCCTACTCCCAATCTATTTGCTCCCTGGTCTCAATCTACTTTCAATCCACAAACTACACAACCAGCGCAAAGTACACAACCAAGTCAGTCATCAATGCCATCATTTGGTTCAGTATTTCCTTCTCCTGTTTTTGGAGCTGCACAACAACCATCATCTACACAACAATCAACAACTACGCAACAATCATCTAATAATCAAGATAAAGGACAGATTATCCAATGTCTTTCAGAGTCAAAGAATGTTCAACTTGCGATTCTAGCAGAATTGAAAACTCTGAATCAAAAAGTGTCACAGTCTCCACAGTTTGGAAATCAATTACAAGTTACTACACCACAATTTACAACTCTTACACCAAAGCCTAGTCATAATGCTTTCTGTAATGGTTGTAATAAGCAAGGTATTACAGGCATTCGCTATAAGTGTCTGATTTGTGCAGATTATGATCTTTGTGAAGAATGTGAATCCAAGATGTTTCCAGTACACGATGCAACACACCCGTTTGCAAAAATTAAGGATCAGCAACAATTTAATCTAATCATGGAGAAGAAGCCTCAAGTATTTGGTGCTTCAAAGTAAAAATATATTAATTAACTAAAATATTTTCAAAACAAAAAAATTTTAAAAATTTAAAATACAAAAACTTTTTATTATTTATTACCACCATGAACTGGTGTTAAAGGAGATTTAGTATTTATAGATCTAAAATATTGAACATATAGACCAAATTGATTAGGATTATGTATACTTTGTACAAGTGTAATATCATCAGGAAGACATTCTTTGATTAGACTTGCAAGTGATATAAAAGCATTCATAGGGACAGTAATCTTATAAGCATACATATTCATTCCATTTTCTACAATACCTTTTTGCAGTAATACTGAATTTTCTAATGAAAATACTATATTTGGGAAATAACCTGCAAATTCATATATAATTCCAAATATATGTGCTTCAGCAGAAATCTCATTTATTAAATAAAAATATGGTTTTAATATTTCTTTATATATAATTTGTTCATCTATATGTCGGGGTGTATTAAATAAATGTTGAGTGTGTAAACTTTCGATATACATATTTGGTGTGTAATCATGAATTGATCTAACATATATAAAACTATTATTACCAACATTTCTATTGAATGTAAATTCATTTTTTTTAGTATTGAATATATTTGATGTTAATTTTGACGGTTCAATCATAGTTCCTCCAGTACAAGTATTATTTTGTTCTATTGTATGATAGAAATGTTTATTTTTTTCCCATTTATACCAATCATATGGTAATAATGAACACTGATTATCACTTTTTTTATTAGGATCATAAGAATTTAATATAAATCCATTATTTTTACACGTTATTGCACATATTGCATGACCACTTCCTCTCATAAAATTATTATTACTAGTTAATAATACAGCATCTAATTTATAAGAGAATAATTTATTATTTTCAATAAAACAGATAAATTTTCCAAGATATAAATCGTCTTTTTGTAATCGTATATCATCATATTGTGATGTACCTGATTCTACTGTTGAAATGATAAATATCTCAATTTTTTGGCTACAGTGTCTAAATTGAGCTTGTAAATATTCTTGGCATAGTCTATTAATCTTAATTTTTCTAGGATCTGTAAATAAAGTAGAGAAAATATGGCTCATATTGAAAACAACATGTTTAATATTGCAAGATGGATATCCAAGTCTTACTAAATATGGCATAATTATATGAGATGGATGACCTCCTGTTTTATAATCTTCTGGACCAAATAATGTATAAACTTGACTATTACTAAAAAATTCTTGTAATACTTCTCTAAAGAATTTATTTGTTGAATATTTTGCTATATCAAATATTGTTTCAAGAGAACATTTATCTGAAATGCAAGGTTTATTACTTACTTCTTTTTCAAGATGACTAGCAATATTATCTATATTTTGGCACACCTCTAATATAGCAGATGTATTAATATATGGTTTAAGTGCATTTGATAATCTATCTGATAATAAAATAGTATTTAAAATAGAAACAAACCAACACATTCCATATTGACCTTGTTTTATGTGTTTATTATTAATTAAAAAAGTTTCACAATCACAGTTATTACCACACTCTACCATTATTATTTTTAATAAAGATAAATAAGTATATGTATAGATTTACATTCTTGAAAAATACATAATAATATAGTAATAATGAATGAAAGAATTTTGGTATTAGGGTTTTATAATAGATGTAATATTGGAGATGATTTATATTCTTTTGTTTTTCCTTTATTATTTTCAAAAGCCCAGTCTATTCAATTTGCGTGTATGGATGATATAGTAGAGTTACCAAAAGATATTGATATAGTTGTTTGTGGAGGTGGTGATATAATAAATGATTATTTTATGGGAAAAGCACAGTCGTTATTAAAGAATTTTTCTGGTCGTATATATGCTGTATCAATTGGTATCCCATATGCAAGTTGTAGTAAGTATTTACATTTATTTGATCATGTTTTTGTTAGAAGTTCTACAGATTATGTTTTGGCTTGTAAAGAGATAGGTTCACGTAATGTGACGTTATGTCCAGATGCTTCTGTTATATTACCATATAAAAAACAAGATATACAATTAACCAAAAAAATAGGTATATGTTTAGCTCAACCTTATTTTTATGGAAATCCAAAAAAATCGATATTAATCTCATCGTTTATTTCATCTTTAGTTAAATTCAATAAAGAACATGATGTAGAATTTCATTTATTTGCATTTAATTATGACAGAGCATCTACATGTGAATGTGATATAATTTTGAATGAAATATTGTCGAAAAAATTACTATATGAAGGTGTTAATACTATTACACATGATATAACAAATCCAATAGAAATGTTAGAAGAAATTTCTAAAATGACTATGACTATTTGTATGAGATATCATGCAGTTATGTTTTCTTTAATAGCCAAGGTACCAGTATTAACATTATTTACATCTCAAAAAATAGAAAATCTACTTGTAGATGTAGGTTATTCTAATACATTAATGTATAAATTAAATATTGATAAATATTATCGACCTATATCAATTAATGAAGAATTATTAAATAATTATTTAGAGACATTGATAAATACAACCCAAATAGATTGTAACTTTGATAGAAATGCATTATATAGTATAAATGACGTTATAGAAAAAAAGAAAACAGCTAATTTATTACTTCGACGGCATGTAAGATCATTGTCTGATAGTTTAGCTTCATTAAGAAGAGCAATACCGAAATATTTACATATGGATGTATTTATATACGATTCATTATTACATGTTAAACAAGCATTTCCGACAGGTGATAAAACACCTATAGAATTAGCTAGGTTTATATGTTTTATTTTATCTGGTAAAGTTCATCATCCTTGTATATGGGGATTATCAGAAAATTTAGTTAAAGATGATTTTTGCTTATACGAAGCTATAGAATTTATATGGAATTATTGTAAAAAAACTGAAGATATAGATGATGCATTAGAAATATATTATCCTATTCCAAATAATTTTGATAGAAAATATTTATTAAATTTAGATTTTGTATTTCAGAATGATTTTTCACAATATCATAGATCAGGATGGGGATATGTAGTAGGATCACTTATGAATTTAGATGCTCCATTAATGTTAAAAACAAGTGATATTTTATTAGATACTTATGTAGATAGAAGTTTTCATTGGGGGTTCGATATTCTTAAAACAATAGGTATAGTACCATATACAAAACCATGGTATGGTTTTATTCATCATACATATGATACAAGTCATAGTGAATATAATTGTGTAGAATTATTTAAGAAACCTGAGTTTATAGAATCATTGAAATATTGTAAAGGTTTATTATCTTTGAGTCATGATCTTGCGACCAAATTACGAACCTCGGTAAATAGTTTGAATATGAAAGTACCAGTTTATGTTTTATATCATCCAATGGAGTTTGTAGATAATGTTTTTACAATGCAAAAATTTTTAAATAATCCTGACAAAAAAATTGTTCAAATTGGTGCATGGTTGCGTAATCCTTATGCAATTTATGAATTACCAGTAGAATCTAATAAAATAAAAAAGGTTGCATTGAAGGGAAAAGAAATGGATCAATATTTTAGTCCGCCTGCATTTTTAGAAACAATACATGATATATTAATATTGAAAGATTGGTATAATAAAGAAAGTAAGCCATATAAATCAAATATATCAGAATGTTCTGATGATATAATATCTCGTCAAATATGTAGAATGTGTAGACATCATTGTAATGATACTAATAAATTTTGTCAAGGGTTATATAATATGGTTGAAAGACAGTTAAATTCTGTAACTGTCTTAGAAAGACTAGACAATGATGAATATGATAAATTATTGTCTGAGAATATTGTATTTTTAAATCTTGTTGATTGTTCAGCAGTTAATACAGTTATTGAATGTATAGTTCGTAATACAGTAATAGTAGTAAATAGACTGCCAGCTCTTGTAGAAATGTTAGGTGTTAATTATCCAGGGTTTTATGATACATTACAAGAAGCTGCACAAATATGTCAAGATTTTAGAAGAATCCAGCTTATATATAATTATTTGGTATTATTAGATAAAACGAGATACAAATTAGAATTTTTTGTAAAACATATTCAAGATATAATTGCAAGTAATGGTGAAGAATGGAATTATGAATACGAATTATTTAGTGCTCCTGTTAAAGCCACTAATATTTTTCAAAGAAGATATATGGGTGTATTGAAATATTTACCTCATAAATATTCATTATATAGACGTTAAAAAATTTGAAATATACTTTACTTATACTTGAAATATAATATATTAATTATGGAACAACAAATTCAAAAAGTTAAAGAACTGCGTGAAGAATATTATACTATGTGTAGAGTAGTAGATAAACTTCATAAACAACTTGATGAAGAAGTTGTAATTTTACAAAAAAATTGTAATCATCCAGAATTTTATAAAGAAGATGATGGAGATTATCATAGTCCTGGATATTATTATACATGTAAAGTTTGTGGTTATTTTACTAGATTTAAACCAAATAATGCAAAAATAGAATATCGTTAAGTTTTTTTATGCGCTTTCATATGACCAGCAAGAGCTTTTTTTGAATTGAACTCCTGTTCACATTCACTACATATAAATTTATTAACTGTTTTAGCATAAATTTTATTATTATCAGTGTTTGTAATATCACAAATTGATTCAAATAATCTTCGTACATTCAATTCTAAATCTAGAATTGTAGAATTAACAGTTGTCATATAATTATTGCGTAATCTCTCTATAGTTGTTTTAATAGATTTAATTTGATCAATAAGAGGAAGTAGTTTCAACATTAATTCTTGATTTTTTTTTTCAATATCATTATCACAATTAATAATACTATGTTTATTTGCAAGTTCTAATGCTAGATTTATTATATATCTGAACCAATATTCAAATTCCGATTCATTATCAAAACCAACAAATATTAATGGAATATTTTTAGGACTAGGTAGAAAATCTATTTTCATCTCGCCAATACAAGGAATATTTTTAGTTAAAATACTTACAAAAATACCACACATTACATTTTTATTATTATTACTCATAGTATCGATATCATATATAAATTTCTCAACATCTTGTTTAGTTATATTTTCTTTATATTTACTTTCTATCATAATAGTTTCACCATTTTTGGGTAATATCATATGAATATCTCCAGCATGTTTTTCCTTAGATGCATCAATATATTCAAAAGTTGGATATAAACTTTTTAAAAGTTGCATAATAATCCCTTCTCCTTTATTACCCTTGGCATAAGTTGTTTTTTTCAATAATCCAATTTCTTTTTCATTATTGTCTATAATTTTTAATAAATCTTCTATTTTTTTAGAATTTTCGCTTTCAGTTAATGATTGATATCTATATGTGATGTCATTATATAATGCTTTATATTTACTGAGTTCTTCTTTGAGATTAATTAGTTCTTGAGTTAATTTTGTTTCAGTGTTTTTTTCGGTTTGTAAAATAGCAATATTAAGTTTTGAATTTATTTCTAGTTCTTTTTGTGATGAACTTTGTTCATATAAATTCTTGTATTTATTTACTTCATTTTGTAATTTTATAATTTTATCATTTAAATCAGACTCGATATCGCGAGTAGTTTTAAGAACTGCTAAATTCATTTTAGAAGAATATTCTTGTTCCAATACACATCGAATATCTTGGATATTTACAGAGTCTTTAAATTGTTTGATGATATTTTCATACATATGCACAGTTTCATTCATAATTCTTGAATGTTTTTCACGTTCACGATTCAAATCTTCTATATTTTTTTGTTTTAGTTCTTCTAATTTTTTTTCTTCAGAATATTCTTTTTGTATATAGTCTTGAATGCCATATTTAACTATGTTGTATCCATATAAAACAATTTGTTTTGTAAGGTGTCTATTATTTTCATACCATGATGAAAATTCAGAGTCATCAATATCAATAGATTCAAGTATAATTTTCATTATTTATTTTATAAATAACTTCTTATGTCACTTCAATTTTTATAAAATTTGATTAGTCTTTTTGTTATAGTATGATACTATAACATATGACAAGATGACAAAGATCGTTCCATTATCTAGTGATTTTCTTGTATGTCAAAATAAATGTTATGAGATATATTCTGTAGTTGTGAATTCATTAATTGATAGATATTATATAGAACCATCTCATTTTAGATATAGAGTGATAAATAAATTATTAATTTCAAATAAAGATTTGTATACAGATAAATTTATATTAGATAATACAGTTCGTGGTAAAGTTTACAATTTTCTATTAGATCTAGCACATATTTTAGTTGAATATGATAAAAGCAACATTATTAGTAAAATTATTGATGCGAAACATAAACGTGTAATATGTATTAATATATTATTCAAAGGTCAATACTACAAATTGATAACAATTCATCCTTGGCGAACATGTATTCAATATGAAACTCAAGTTTATGATTATGATTATATAGGTATTATAGAAGGTTTAATGAATGTTTTTATAAATATGTTATTTAACAAATTCGATATTCTAAATGTGCAATCTATTAAATTGACTACAAATATTTCGAAATTATCAAAAAAAATAAATAATTTAGAATTCAAATTTAAGAATGCATTTGAATAATTTATAAACTATTAAGTGCAATAGACGATAAAAATGCGATATTGCTAGTTATATTTTCTTTCATAGCAAAATATGTATTCCAAAAATATAATATAAATATGAATGATAATATAATAATTAGGTATAATAACATGTAAATATTAAGATTCCAATGACTATTTAATTGTCTATTATTATACTTTAGCCAAAGTATTTTTAACAACACAGCTATGATAAACATAATACCTCCTCCAATTCCGATTAATTTATATCTTTCGTAATGTTTTGTATTTTTTGGTATGGGGATATCTGTATAAACTATTATAGCATAGAATTCAATCATAATAATACCGAAAATGATATATAATATTCCATAAAAATTAATATTATCAACATTTTGACCAAAAGCTGTATTGTTAAAAATAATAGCAATACCATGAATAAATGAATATATTCCAAAGATTAATAATATTATTATTAAAAATAGATCAGCAAATGGTTCTTTTTCTTTTTTTTCATTGATTTCTTTAGATGCAAACCATATTTTGAAAATACCATAAAATATCAACACTATTCCTAGTATTAGTTTGATATTCATTAAAATAATAAAATATTTTTATGGTGGTAATACATTTTCTACAAATGCAGAATCTGATGCTATATTGCCTGGAGGATAAAATCTACATACAACAGATAATACAAAACCATTAATACCTGGTAAAACTTTAATAGGATAATTATTATCTCTTCTTGCACCACAACCTATTTTTTTTGTATTTTTCCATACCATTGCTGTAAAATGCCCTACATCTTTTTTTAATGCTATAGTTGTAAATGGTTTTTTATTATTAAAATCATAATAAGAAACTTCAGAATACCATACATTAATTGCTGTAGAACATGATGCATTTGTAATTGGATAGCCACCTATGCAATATAAATTTTCACTATATTTATTAAATGCGTCAGGTGAATGTTCTTTTGCGCAATCACCTCTATATTTAGCATATTCATTAGATCCATTTTCTAATTCTGTATCCCATTCTAATGGTAATACATTATGTTTTTCTCTAAATTTGTTTACTAAATCTAATGTTTCTTGGATATCTGGGCATCCATATACAATCCTATTTCTGTTTAAATTCATTTTGCACGTAAATTTAGCATATCCATCCTGAACGAATAAAAGTAATAAAAGAAATATCATTTTTATTTAATCATTTTTTTATATGAAAATTTAATCATAAATAAGATACCTAGAATAAATACAGTCAAGTATGACTTATAATATAAATGATATTGATATAAGAGTATTTTTGATTTATATTTTTATATGAAAAAGATTATGTTTTCAAAAAACCAACCACGAGGGGTGACATGCCATTCAGCTCCAGTTCAGAAAATAGATAGAATACATATATTACCGATTATCACGAGTTTTGTTGTTGGAGCATATGCTGCATGTCAGTTTATATCGACACCTCCTATAGCACCATCAGATGATCCTTCTTTTATAACATCGAGATATAGAGACTATACTGTTTTTGTAAACACGAAAAAAATTAGGTGGATGGAACATAATTCTAAAAACAACTGTTTCTACTTGTGTACGGATAGTCGTGTTTGTTTCAACTCTGAAAAGGTAAAAGACAAATACGTTGTTTGTGAGACTGAGTATCCGAAATCTTACAAGAAGTTAGACAATTTCGTAAGCTCTATTGACTGATGTATACTTAAAGATCTTTAAAAAATAAATCTAATTTTTCTTTAGTTACATGTGGCATTATAACAAGATGTGAAATATTTCCTTCAGTTGCAAGTTGCCATTTGTATATAATTTCATCTCTAGGTTTAGGAATGACAACTGTAATTGAATTATGATTTCTCCATGCACCTTTGATATTTTCTACAGCATATTCGGCAAGTTCAATACATCTTTCAACATCCTGTCTAAATCCTTCATAGCCTTTTTTATCAATGATATGTTTTAGTAAAATACTAGAATGACCTGAACGACTTCCACTAATCATACAATCTTTGCATCCAATATATTCAATATTAGAAGTGATAAGATCAAGGAATTTTTTCTCCATCATAAAAATACCACAAGGAAATACAGTACCCAAAAATTTATGTCCAGAAATTGACATTGAATTGACATGAGCTTTGAAAAATAGATCAGATTCTAAGAATGGTAAATAAAATCCAGTTAATGCACCATCAACATGAATATATACTTCATTATGTTTATTATGTTTTTTCAAAATTCTATAAATCTCTCTTGTATTATCCAATGCACCTTTCATAGTAGTTCCTAAATTAGCATTTACAATAATATATTTATCCAAGTTTTCGGATACTTTTTTATCAAAATCATGATAATCTATCTCTCCATTTTCTTGAGAATCAATAGTACATAAATTAAGACATAACAATCTTGCGATCTTAAAAATAGAGTAATGTGAATCTTTAGATGTAAAAAAAATATGAGGTTTTGCAAGTGCTGATTCTCTAGCTACATATAATCCTTGCAAATTACCTTCGGTTCCAGCATTTGTAATATATGCCCAAATATTATCTCGGTTAATACCCCATAAATCAGCAAAAAAATGTAAAACTTCTCTTTCTAGATCTTTAGTATTTGCTCTGTATGTAGATGATTGAAAAGGATCACCTACATTATTAATATGTATATTGAAAAACTTCAATACTTCTGTATAATCATAACCACTATTACATGGATAACCTAAATAAGTTGATAATGCTTCTTTTAATTTTTCTTCGACTACATTCATTTTTAAAACTACATTATTATAATCAATTATGCTTTAAGTCAGTTTCAAGATATCCTTGTGATGTAAATAATATCAATAGTACAAGCGATGAAAATGTAGCAATCGAACCTCCTACAAAACATCCATTAGGAATTATATCCGATAAATATCCAGCTACAAAATTACTTGTTGCTAATACAAAACCTAATATAAAATCTGTAAACGATACTGCTGTACCTGCTAAATTTCCTAATGGCATATAAGATGCAATCATGGATTGTGTTGTACTATGTGTCATTGCCATATGAAACCCCAAAAATGTTATTGCAAGAAACATTCCAGGCATAGATGCAGATAATGGACATGAGAATAAGAAGTCTGAAATTATCATAAATATAAACCCTACACCTAATACAGTATTTCTATTTTCAATAGAAATACTACTATATTTTGAGAATGGAACTGTTGTAACTACTTGAATTAAACTACTTACAAGAAATAGCATTGGAATGTAATTTTTATCCATTACATTTTTAGCACGTAATGTAATAAATGAACTGTCAAATCTTGCGAAATACAATGTAGATATAATCAATAGACAATACCAGTATCCGGGTTTAAATGAATGTATAATTTCGAAAAAATTAACACTGTGATTTTTTTCAGAATTTATTGTTTTATTATCGTCATCATTGAATTTAACAAACAACCATATAAATGCAATTAAAGGTGGAATTATTGAAGCTATGAATGTTTTAACATAATCTCTACCAGTACTTATAAATACAACACTTGCTATCGTACTTCCAAGCATCATTCCTAACGTTGCAATGGATTGTCTGAATCCATATGCTTTATCTGGTGTTTCTCCACTATCTGATGCAAGTTGATTCATAATAGCTTTCGTAGGAGCTTCACGTATACCTTTGCTCATTCTATCAAAAAGTTTTGCAAAAAATAACCAATAAATTGCAGCTGTTAATCCTGCAACATTATTAATAGTAGATAATAATGCAAACATTGGTTTACAAATTAATGTTAAAAGTGTTCCAAATAATACTACTTTTACTTGACTTCCAAATATATCTCCTATAACTCCACTTACACCCTTTGTTAATTGACATAAAAACTGGGATATACCTTGTATTGCACCAATATTTGAATTAGACATTCCAAGTTCACATTGTACATATATAGGTAAATATGCATCATGCATAAATGTGGCAATAGAACATAACATCTGTCCTAAAGATAATGCTAATAATTTATCATTACACTTTGGATTATTTTTAAACACTTTGTGATATTGTATAATCTTATTTTGTATTTTATTTACACACTTTGGATAAATAATTCGATTAGTGTGTAATAAAATATTTGGTCTACACACTTTTATATTATTTTTGTAACTAGATTTGTAAAGACAAGATTGCATTTTTTAAATGTCTGTTGGTTTTCAGAAATAATAAAAAGACATATCAATTTTTTATATAGTAATAACTTGACAACCTTCATCATTGCTTGGTTGTTGAAATTTCTTCCGATATATATAAAATACGATATCTGGAACTTTTTCATTTTCGGGACGTGTTTTATTTCTACTCATTGCCTCTTCTATTGAAGTCGATAAATGTACACACCGTATTATAACATTTGGAAAATTAGTTTTAATAAATTGTATATATTCTTCTCTTTTTTCTTTTGTAGGATTCGTTGCATCGAAAATTATAGATTTCCCATCTTTAAGATATTTCAGAGAAACTTGTATCATTTTTTTGCTAGTTTTATAATCATCTCCATGTATAATTACATATCTATCATTATTTCCAAATGTTTTATTTACCAAAGTTGTTTTACCAGAAGCTGGATATCCTATTGTAATAACGACTTCCTGTTGTTTTAATGGTACTATTTCATTTGTAGAATTATTGAGTATATTTTGATTTGAATTATTTATTTTTGTATAATCTATTTTAAATATTTCTTCTGGTGTTTTAACAGATATCCCAATTGAATCTGCAAATACTTTATCTGTATTTGACCAATCACATTTTCTTCCCAGAGCATCTCCTACAAAAAACGATTTTTTATTATCCCATTTCTTGTTATTTACAAAAGTATCAAACATAATTGTATTTGGTTTTTGATCTTCTTTATCAATTCCTATATAAATTGCTAATGGGATATTAAGTGTATTTGTTACATTTTTAATTTGATCTATTTTCCATTGTTTGGATTGATTCGTAAATATGACAATACAATATCCATTATCATAATAATTTTTAATAATTCTAGGAACATCTGGAACTATCCATTGCCAATCATCAATATTTTTAGGTATTCTTGCTATTGATTTTGGTTTTATTAATGTCCAATCATAATCAAATGCAGCGATTTTTGATCTAAACCGGAATTTATTAACTTTGATTATAGTTGGAGCCATTTTAATAATAACTCACAATCTATTTAATTATATCATTTTTCTTTATCAATTTTAATAAACTTTAAAAGATCTTTTGGAATAATATTATTGTTTAATTCTTTATTCCACGAGAGTACTGTATCTTCATAATTTTTATTTTCACATTCTGTTTTTTTTAAAAATGCGTCAATAAAATGACGAAATGGTCTATCTTGAAATCCAATATAAATATTTTTAATTTTTTTATTATCAAGTGTCCAATGTTCTATATGTAATTCTGGTAAGGATGTTGCATTAGAAAATTCACCTTTGCGATCTTTATAAAATTCTATAATCCACGGTTTTAATGCATGATTAACTAGAATTTTAAATGCATTTAAAATCGCAAATTCTTCATCAGAAAATACTCCTCTAACTTTCCAATCTCTATCTGAATATGCACCTTCAGCTTCTATTAATACAAATGAATCCATATAGTATAAAGTTTATATTAAATATATTTCTTAAATAACTAAATTTATATATATTAATAAATGGACCTTCCAAATACAATTATAACAACAGCTGAAGGTATTAGAAATACACAAAAAGATTTTCAAAAATTTACAGCATATAATAATTTATTTATAGTATTAGCAAGTGCTGTATGTGTAGGTATTATAACAAAGGATGCAATATCAGATATAATGAATGAAGCTATATTACCAGTTGTAATATTTTTTGGAAAAAAAACAATATCATATTTTTTATATACAAAGGCTCTTGAAAAAACCACATCATATCCAATTATAAATTTATTAATTTCTAAATTTGGTAAATTAGTATGGATTATTTTAACATGGATTCTAGTAATTTATGTTGTATATGTATTGTTTAAAAAATTAATAAGGTTTGATCTTGTATCAAGTAAGACAGAGTTATTAGAAGATATAACTCGTTATATAACTGGTCAAGAAAAACGTCATGTGACAACAGAAGATCAACAATATACAATTCCTAAATATATATTATAGAAACTATATAAAAATAAATTAATTAAAAATAATAATAAATTTAGTAAAATGCCGATCATTAATACATACACATACATATCTGATGAGATAATACATGGTCAGATGCGTGTTGTGTCTGTATTAATGAATAATAAAGAATATACAAATGCAAAAAAAATACTAAATGATATACTATCAAGCACAAGATGTGCATATATAAATGACTGTAATAAAAAACGTTTATCAAATATTATTGATGAAACATATCGCACATTGCTTGATATGGCATTTAGAAGATATTATGATGCTCATAATAGAGTAAAAGATATGTTATGGAAAATTTGATATTTTAATTTGTATTTATTTTTAAATTATTACAATGGGAATATTTTATTATAGTACTCCATTGTTTCAATTTTCATTATACGAAAAAGATATAAAGGAATTTCATATAAAATTAAAAAATTATAGATATTATCAGAATTTATATTGTGAAAATTATAAAAAAGATATTTGGAATGATATTAAAAAGTTTGTGAATGAAAAATTCAAAGATATAATTAAAGAAAGTGGTTTAGATTATACAGATGATTATAAGACATATATATGGGTTCATATTAATAAAGATAAGAGTATAGATGAAATTATTAAATCATTAGATGAAGAATGGTTTGTAGAAAAATTACTAAATGTAAATATGATTCCACGATTATTAACAATAATTAATAAATCTTTAGATTCAGATAATAAATTTATGGCTCATAGTGTATGTGAATACCAAGCTAAATATGGTAAATTAAAAACAATGATTACATTAGATATATATTTTGATGATATTAAGAAACAATGTTTACGATTCCAAAATTATGTATATAATTCAGATTCCGATTATTCAGATATATAATATTCGTTTATATGATAATATAAAGAATATATAATTAAATATAATGAAACATTTTTATGGTTTTTTAATATTATTATTATTTTCACCATTTAGTAATGCAGCATGTTTTGTAACAGATCAAAAGAAAAATTGTACGAATCAAAATATTAGACAAAGTTACTGTTATACTGTTGATAAAAAAGATATTTATGGACAAATACAGACATGTACTGTTCCGGGAACAATAGCATTAACATTTGACGATGGTCCAGCAAATCATACAGATGTAATTCTTAATATATTGAAAAATTATAATATGTCTGCTACATTTTTTTTAATTGGTAAAAAAATGAGAGGGAAAAAAGAAATAATTCAAAGAATAATAGATGAAGGACATCAGATAGGGAGTCATACATTTTCACATAGATTATTAACAAATATATCATTAGATCAAGTCTATTATGAACTTGTAAATTGGGAAAAAGTACTTGTTGGGTTGGAATTAAATGGTAGTTTATCGGATCATAAAATACCAAATTATTTTCGACCACCACATGGTGCTTTGAATAATGATACAGCAAGAATTATAAATTCTCTTGGATATTTATCTGCAACATGGGGAGTTTTAACAGAAGATACATCGAAGCGTCATATAGTATCACCAGTTAATATAATAAATGCATATTATTCATGGTTCGGAGGTAATAATACATCAAATGTTAATACATCAGCATTAACATTAATTGTCCAACAACATGATACTATACAAGCTACAATAGATTCTTTTGAATATATTGCTTCTTATTTGTATAATAATTTTGTAACAAAGGGAGTTAAATTTGTAACATTAGCAGAGTGTTTAAATAATACAGTACCTGCATATAGAGACAATCCTAGATTCATTGCAGATCCAGAATGTTTACATGGAATTTATGATAATAGAACAAAGGCTTGTTGTGATAGTGATTGTACAATTTGTGGTGGTAATAATTGTGGTACAAGATTAGAGTTTGATAGTGCTAGCAGATGTTGTGTAAATGATATAGTATTAGCAAATGTTTCTTGTAATATTACTGTAGCACCTTGTATGGTTCATAGTGGTGTTTAGAATGTTTAAGTAATATTACAAGTCATCTTTTTATTATCCACCATAATAATATAATGGCCGAGAGTATACATAAAATATATAAAAATATATATTCATTTTTTTGAAGTGTATAAACCATGTTATACATATTATTTTTCTCTTCTATAATCTCAAAACCTAATTTAAGATAAAATACAACATTTTGTTTTTCAGTAGTAATATATAATAATTTACATTTATTATCATATTCATTTATAGTTTTAATTGCGTGGTTTACTAGTTTTTTTCCTAGTCCTCTTTTTCTGAATTTTTGTTTGATATATAAATCGCATAAATATACCTTTCGATTATGTTTCATTAGTGTGTAAAATCCAATTAATTCACCATCGTGTTTAATATAAATATATGTTTTAGTTCCTTTTTTATATAGGTTTTTATAGAATGTTTTGACATCATCTATATTTTTATAATGTTGTTTCCATTCTTCATAAATATAATTTGTAAATTCATCAAAGTATTCAGGTAATATTTCTATTATTTTCATTCATTAATAAATAAATACAAAATAACTATATAAAAATGTATCACATTATTTACTAATAAATGACTACATATAGTATTGATATTTACTATACATTAAATAAAAAAACTGATTTAAATGATATGGATTATCTTTTGAATACACATGCAAAAAAATATGGAGGAATTCTTACAAATTCTGATGTAGGTCCTTATGGTACATGTTGTTGTATCCCTGTAATTTGGAGAATTAATAGTTATTTTGTACCTGCAGAAAATATTACAGAATTTAAAGAAAAACTACCACGAAATTATTTTATTGAAAATTGTTCATTATTAGAAGAGACTAAAGAAAGATCTTCATATATGTCAAATAATAAATGGTTGTAAAGAAAAAAACGAATGCATTAGCTTATATCATACTTGGAATTCTATTCCTTTTAATTATTGTTGTAATAGGGTTGCATATTATGAACAAGGATAATTGCCCTAATAACCATGTTTGTATACATAAAAATGATTATGTAGCAAAACAAAAAGAACAACCTAAAGAACAAAAAATAGTTGTTATAAAAGAATCATCACCATCATATCCAACAACTGATCATAGAGATCGTAGAGTGTTAAATGATCAATTATATCCTCCTTTAAATAGAACAGATAGTTTAACTTTTGATAGTGTGGCAAGAGAAACTAGAAATCGAAATATAAATATTCCATCGAATCAATCATATGATACTTTTAGATTAGTTGGTTATGTTAAAAGTAAGTCAGTAGGTCAAGAACAAGAAATGGATGCAGGTGGAAATAGTTGGAAGATGATGGCAAGAGAAAAAAACAGGAATGAATCTGAATTCTATTTGATTCCTACAAATAATAATTATGATTTGAAAATACCGATTACACCTGATATAGTTGTTGGTCAACGTTTGAGAGATGTATATACAATACCAAATGAAATTCAATTTAAATCGCCTATGTTAAATGATACCCCATATCAATTTATTGAATTACCAAAGACAGATTTTACGAGTCCTTTATATATGTAGATACAAGAAACACAACATCTGCATTTAAATATTCTTCTGCTGTATTTCTAATTTCTATTAAAATTTCATGAGAAATATCGGGAAAATATTTTAGAATCAAACTAATTCCACCAAATGAATCAGCAAATATACTAGCTATTTTACTACTGCATATATAGTTTTTTGCAATAGTGATGTTAAAATATTCATTATAATCTGGTGTCGTTAATAATTCTAGTAATGAATCATTCCTATTATTTATCATGCTAAATATAAAATTTTCTACTAAAGATGCATTTGGTATTTTAAGATGATTATTGATTATTTCATTTTTTTGTAATAGTAAATATGTATTTTTATTACACGATTTTGAAACTGTGCGTAAAAAGTCATCAGAATCTTTGAAATCTTCTTCTGTAATATTTACATAAAGTTCTTTCATCCTTTTTTCTGTAATATTATTACGAGTAATATCCATAATAAGACTCTGATATAAATTTGAAGGATAAATGTCATCAAACTTGCCTTCATCTTTTATATGAATACCAATTTGTTCACATAATGATCTTGCATACATATCATCTTTTGCAGATGATATTAAAAAGTTTTGAATATTAAGTGGTATTTTCTTATTTTTATTGAGTTTTTCCTTATTTCTATTAATATATTTTTCAACTACTAATAGTTTTTTTGTATGACTAATAGGTTTTTTTGAATATTGTGTTTTTTTTGAAACTAATTTCATCTTGATTCTAGATGAAGGATTTAAGCGTTTATATATTAAATCTTGTACATCAAAAGGAAGATCTAGAAACATTATTATAGTATTGATATTATTACAAATACTATATATCATTTTATCAAATTTTATATAAAGATAATTTATTATATAAATCTCACATCAATGTTTCAATTAAAATCGACATTAGAATGTGCAATAAAAGAATCGGGAAAAAATATTGAAGACATTAAATTTGTATCTTATTATGTTGGAAATAATTTACAAACTAGACAATTAGTTTACTGTCCATATGATGAATTTATTAATGTATTTGGTGAGTATAATATATATGATTTAAATTGGTTTTGGGATATGAAGTTTGTAGCAGATGATTGGTGGTTATATTTTGATTCAAGAGGAGAATGGATATTAAACGAATTACCTAAAAAACCTAATAAATATAGAGAACCAAAATTGAACTTATTAAAACCTAATTTAATAGATTTTGAAGTTTAGATATAAAGATAAATATAGTAGTATACATATTTAATGTATTTATTAAAATCAACAATTGATTATGCCTTAAAAGAGTACAATAAGAAAACAGAAGACATTAAATTTGTATCTTATTATATAGGAAATTATCTACAAACAAGACAACAATTTTATTGTTCATATGAAGAATTTATTAATGTAGTTAAAGATTTTAATATTTATGATTTGAGCTGGTATTATGATATTAAATTTGTAGCTGATGATTGGTGGTTATGTTTCGATTCACGAGGAGATTGGATATTAAATGAATATCCAAAAAAACCAAAAGAATATAAAAAACCAGAATTAGAATTATTAAAAAATATAATAGTAGATTACGAAGATTAGATTTTTAAAATAATAAAGATTTAAAATCATAGATTATTAACTGTTCCAGATCTCGAATATGCTTGTGAATTATGAACAAATGGGCTTTGAATATGTGAGTTAAAATTTGTCATATATTCTTTAACTTTAGCAGTTATATAAGTATCGCTAATAGTATTATTAGTAGATGTTTGTGTTTGTAATCCAGCAGCATCATTTGAGACTCTTGGTGTTGGTAATTGTTTAGAAATCCTGCTATGTTTTACTTGACTTTTATCTTGTAATGATGTAAATTTATAATGTGTAGCTTCGAATTTTCTCATAAACATAATTGCTCCAATTACCTTATTTCTATCATTGAAAAATGGGTATGTATTTACGAAATATAGTTTATCATTCCATACCATATAAAATTGTAATTGTTTCCCAAGCAATGTTTTATCCCATATACTATCAAATACAGTTGCAAGATCATTTGGAATTATATTTTGAGCTTGATGATTTAATAATCTATCTGATACAGGGATATTACTGTCTGGATCATGTACATCAGCTAAAATATATGTTTTATCGCTTCCTACTATAAAAATATTCCAAAAGGAAACATCTCCATTTGTAGGATATAAATTTTCCATTTCATAATTGGGTGTAACAGGTAATATAGAAATATTATATTTGACTATCGCATCATATAATTTATTATCTAAATTAGTCTCTTTATTTTTAATTTTTGGTTTTCCCATACATATGCAATCTAAATTTATATTTTCGAAAATATTTAAATTTAGCATATTACTATAATATCTCTTTAGAATAATCATCCCATAATATTGTATTCCATTCTTGAATATCTAATTCATTTTTAAGTTTATTTATAAATATATGTCCTAATTCAGGAAAGTATTTTTTAAATTTATCTTTCCAAATTATTATACATTGAACTAATGATATATTATAAATTTCAGCATATTCTATAAAATTTTTTTTGATTTGATTATATAAATTTGTTTTTGCTATTTCGATAAATCTAATTTTATCTTCTAATTTATCAAGAGTTTTATAAGATATAGTGAATCTTTCTAATATTCTTGCACAATTTAGAATATTATGTCCATCGTGAATAAATTCTTCACTTGTTCTTAATTGACTTATATGTATATTTTGATATGTTTTCTTAAAAAAAACAGCATTATTATGTATATCAGTATTATCATTTATTTCTGTTAGATTTATTTCAGATAGCAAAGGTATTTTAAGATTATTTTTTGATTCAGAGCATCCCATTACAAATGATCTGGATAAAAAAAATAAATTTTTAAACTCTTTTTGATTTTCTTAATTTTTTAGTATTACCACCATATCGTTTAGTTATTTCAGTATAAAATGAATTCCCAGAATTATTACTGGAATTATTACTATTTAATGAATTTGTATTTGAATTTATTTTGGTATTTGGATGTTCTTGATATTGCACTTGTGGATTAAATCTTACACCTTTTTTACAAGATCCAGTTTTTGCAGATTCTATATCTTGTTTATCTAATTCTACCTTTTTCTCTTTCAAATATGTTTTAATAACTTCAAGTACTTGTTCTGGTGTTCTTTGGTATCTTAGTTTTTGTTTTACACTTTGTTCTATTTCAGACATAGCTTTTTTATAGTATTGTAGCAAAGACATGATTAAATTAACACGGTCATTACAAAAAGAAAGATAGTCAGCATTGGCATTAGCGCCTCTATATTTTTGAGCATTTCTTAAAGCAGTAGAAGCTGTTACAAATTCATTCAATAGTCTTTCAAAAGATGCATCAAAATATTTATCTGTTTCAACAGTATCTGGATTTTTTGCCATTTATTATGTTAGAAGATACTTATTTTGGTGTTGCAAGAATATTATTCAAGTTTTGGTATCCAAGTGATATATCGGTAATTTTATTAATTAAATCAGTATTCCATGTTAAAAGTATATTTTCTAATTTAGGTCGAGTAGCAGTGGTAAACTTCTTAGATCCAAATATTTTTGTAAAATTATTAATTTCACGATGACTATCATCATCATATTTAGTACATGTATCAAATGGAGGATCAAAAAAGTTTTGTTGTGATTTAGCATATGCAAATTTCTTTCCAGAGTCTCCTCTATTTACATCTTTCCATTGAGCAAATATATGTTTTTGATTAATTCCAAATGTTGCAACAATATTCACAACAGTTCCAGGTGTCATCCATGGTAACCATAGGGTAGCAGGAGGTGCAAACCATGTTCTATATCCACAATCAGAACCATCTCCTATTGAGAATTGTAATTCTAGAAAATTTTCATTTGGAGATGCTGTTATTTGCATTACATTATTACTACATGGAGACCATCCACCATAGAAACCATTACTTACCCAACATTTTAATAATTGTACCTTCTCTTTATTATCTTGTATATTTTGAGTCATTACAAAATCAAATGAAAATGTGAATACAGGTACTGAAAAAGTATTATACATGTTGTAAATAGTATTCATGAAATTAAATGTATTAATTTTATACGGGTCTGTTGACATATTTTTAAATTGTTTGTCAAATACTGTTAAATTACCTGGTGTAGATTCTACAATAGGTAAAGTTCTATTTGTTGTTTGGAAACTTGAATCTAGATCATCCAAATAATATACCCACATATAAACAAGACCAGCTTTTTTAATAGCATCCATGTCTGCGCGTTTTAATTGATATTTCTTAGTTGTATATGCATTATAATCAAAAGTAGGATCGCATGATCCTTTACCTACAGGAACAGCTACTCTAAATCTTATATCTATTTTTGAAGGATTAAATCCTTTCTTCCAATCATCAGTATATCCTGCAGAATTAGTAAAGTAAAAACCACGTTCAGTATAATTAGCTTTATATGGTTGTGGAATATAAGCTATAGAATTATTCATTCCTTGAACAATTTCAACAAATAGAGGGTTAATTAATAAAAATTTAGCCATATTATTGATATTTTCTGGAGTATCTACGGGACATGTTACTGTTATCATTTGTTCATTGTTATCAAATCTGTAATTATTTACTGATAATGCCATACATGCTTTTTTGAGTGTATAGAAAATACCATTTTCTTTTACAATTGCAAAACTTTCATCTAATGATTTCGAATCAGATGGAAATGGACATCTACCTGCGGGAATCGTTGAAATATTTGCATCATATGTTGCTCTTTCAGCGGCTGTAAGTTTTGTATTTCCAAGATATGGAAATACAAGATCTCTTCCTGTAAATTTATAAACAGTCATCGGAACTGGTGTATTGTCTACATAAAAGTGTTCTACTGTTTTTTGTGATAATACAGAATTAATTATTAATAGTGCTATCAAAAACATTATCACATAGATAAATCGAGACATATTTAAATATTATGGAGAGATTTATATGAAATAAAAAATTGAAAAAGTATTTATAGTTTATTTAGAAACTTAAAATGTCAAAACCTACACCTAATTTTGCACGTATAGGTATGATGTTTATAGATGATAATTATTGTACAAAGGATGATACAAAAGATCAAAAATATAAAAATAAGACAATTATCACGAAGAATAATAAAACTTTCCTAAAATTTTGGAAATGTTTTAATAAAAATTAAAAATAAATAGCCATTTGATTTCCTTTTCTAATGAATCCATTTTTTTCATAAAATTCTTTATTATCATCAGAACAATTTAATATAACTTTATAACAACTTCTAGCTTTTGCATATCTAGTAATAAACTGAACTATTAATTTACCAAGACCAGCATTTCTATATTTTGAATGTATTACTATATCTTCTATGTGACCTACTCTTCCCATATTATGAATTAATTTTGGTTCAATTACTAATGTTCCACTACCAATAACATGATCTGCTTCTACATCATATAGAACAAAAATTTTGTGATTATCGTTTAATGAAGTGATAAAATTCTTATACATTTCATAAGTAATTTGTGATGAATCTATTTCACTTAATTGTTGATATAGTTCAATATGTGCATAATAATCATCAGGTTGTGCTTCTCTAATGGTATGCATTATTATAAAATAATAAAATAAGCCTTATATATTACTTTATATTTTCTATTTCAGATGCTAGTTTATTTGCTATAAATTCTACATTTTCTATATTCTGAGATTCTACATATAATCTTACTACATTTTCTGTTCCAGAAGGTCTAACGAAACATCGTGAATTAGGATATTCATATATTAATTTATCTATTGTATTTTGGATTGAAATAGGTGATATACATCTTTGTTCGCAATAATCTGTTTTGAATAATGTTCTATCTTTGGAAAATTTCATTTGTTTATAAGGTAAATCTTCATACAAATAGCACCACTTATCAAAAGACATAAATGAAGACATTAATATTATTTCAACTAGAAGCATATTTGCAATAGCATCTCCGGTTACTTGACTTGCTAATTTACTAATAGTTCTTAATTTGATATTATCATTGTGTAAATTTAAAAAGTTTTCATCAAATAAAATAGTTCCATGTCCATTTGATTCAAAATAAATTCCGATATCAAATTGTTTTGCTTCAGTGTGTAAATACTTTACTCCTGTTTTTGCATAAATATTTTTAACTTTCGGAAGATGTTTTCTAATATAACTAGTATATGCTCCATTTGCATAATTTGTTTGTATTATTCCAAAACTAGGATTAATATTTTTACATAATTCATTCAAATATAATCCAAATAAGATTGCAATTTTATCTCCATTTAATAATTTAAATTTACCATTTTGTTTGGTAAAATATATAATACGATCTGCGTCTCCATCTAAACTACAACATCTTTCTCCTTCTGCGATATCATCCATACCGTTTGGAAATGTTAAATATTTATCTACATAATCAGATCCGCATAGATGATTCAAAATACCATTAGTATTATGTAAATGTAATATTAACCCATTTTGTTCTAATAATGGAGCTAATAATTTTAATTTATGAGCACCTACACCATTTGCACAATCAACATGTAAATGTGTTGTTTTTTTTTGTTTTAATAATGAGAAACAATGTATTAGATTAATACTATACGGATCTGTTTTTTTATTATAAATTAGTTTTTTATAAACATAATATTGTAATTCTGGTGTAGTTACTTGACCTATATCAATAGGTTCTACACCCATTGCCATAATTCCTGCTTTACATGCATTTGTTAATGCATATCTACTAGGACGAGTGTCATATCCAACAAATACAGATGAACTTGTATATTTTGGTTGATTTTCGGATATAATTACCATAATATTGTGTATTAGTTGATCATTTTCTGATTTTGTTAATAAATCAGCATATTTTTCCCATTTTTCATTAATCATTTCTCCATTAATATCTATTAATTTTACTCCATTATCATTTATAGGGTTATGTGATGCTGTAATCATAATACCACATGGTGATCCTTCGACAAGAGATTTAATTGCCATTAATATACCACATCTAAAAACAGTTGATTCAAGAAGTTGCGCATCTGCGCGATAACCAGCAGTTCCATATTCTGGAATAAATGAATCAGATTTTGGATATAAAGAAGATAATTCTTGTATATGATCCATAATTATATATTCTGAATTGTTTTTAAATCAAATTTTTTCATTATATAAAAATTTGATGATGATAAAGATTCATAAATCTAATCTTGTTATAAATGATACAAGAAGATATTGCTGTAATTATTATGGCTGGTGGGAAAGGTAAAAGATTTACAGATGGTATCAAGGTATTAACTGAAATCAACGGAATACCGATGTTAGTTTATTTAGTAAATAATGCAATGAAACTTCATCCCAAAAATATTATTATAGTTGTAGGAATTTATAAAAATGAGATTATAAATAGATTAAAGAATCATATAGTTGATATGAGTAAAATTATATTTGTAGAACAACCTAACCCACAAGGTACAGGTCATGCAATACAATGTTGTATTCCTGTATTGCATAAAAATGGTGGTTTACAAATGACAAAGGTATTAATTTTATCTGGTGATACTCCAATGTTACAATATTCTACAATGTATTCATTTATTCATTCTATGAAATCTAATTCAGATGTTGTATTAATGGTGCGATATACAGATAATCCGGATGGATATGGACGAATTGTATTAAATGGAACTGAATTTTCAAAGATTGTAGAAGACAAAGATGCTTCTATAGAAGAGAAAAATATTAAATTAGTAAATACTGGAATTTATTGTATAAGGTCTCATTTATTAATTAAAAATTTACCATTATTAAAAAATGATAATTCTCAACAAGAATATTATTTGACAGATGTATTAAAATTAATTAAAGAAAATGATCATACAGAGATTTCTTTATATGAAATTAAAAGAGAACAAGAATTCGAAGTGTTAGGTGTTAATACACGTGAAGATTTATCAATTTTAGTATCAGCTATAAATGTATTATAAAGATAAATATACGTATATAATAATATCATGATTCATTTATTTTTTGTTTTATTATTACATTCTGCATTTGCATGTAATTATGATATAGGTAGAATAGATAGCAATAGAAATGGAAAAATAGCAGTAGATTATTTTTTAAATGATAGGCATAATTTAAATCCTTATTCTTATTTTTCAGATGATTTAGTTATTTATTATGGTGATCGTACATGTTTTACTCAATTATCTAGAATGAATATTATTGATACTTCGATAGCATATGAAAATTATTTTAATAGATTGCAGAATGAATATGGTTTACATCCAATAGATACTTTGCGTACAACTAGATATAGTTTGTATATTACAAATACTGGTTTGGATCCTTATCCTCCGGATCCTCAATCTGGTATTAGTGGTTATGCTGGTGATTATTTTATGGCATTATTTCCAGATGTAATAGTTAATATAGTATCAGACCCAAGTGTATTAATACATGAAATTGGTCATTCATTACTACATATTCCTCAACGTTTTAGTTGGATGGAGGAAAGTATATGTCAATATTTTGCACATACTTATGTTCCAAATATTAGAACTATTTATGATGTAACTTCAAGTTTTTTAATAAATAATCATTATTTAAATATATTTGGTAGGAATGGAAGTACAAATGCAAGATATAATTATGGAGCTTTTTGGAAATTTATAGAATACGAATATAAAAGTAAAAGATATATAGGGAATATAGTTAATAATATTCCTGAAAATACAGATGATATATGGAATGAAATTGCAAGAATATTAGATGATTGTGATGTAAATTTAAGAATATGTAATTCTAACACTGATCCAACTACATCTACTAGATTAATAGTAAGATGGGTAATGAGTTTAGTACAATTGGATTTTTGGAGACATAATCAAGACACATATAATTTTGCTGAAAGATATATAGGAAATAATAATTATTTTGATAGAAATAATTTAGTATGGTTTAATCCTACAATAACTGATATTAATCTTATAGATAGCCGTGTTGAGAAAGGAGGTTTTGAAGTATTATCTTATGGTGATTATATATTACCAGATACATATAGATGGAGAAGAGTATATATTACACATTATACAGATGGTACTTTCAAAGTATCTAGATTTGATACAACTGATCAAGATATTAGAAAAAAATTAATAGTAATTATTCGTATTGATTAAGTTTATGACCATGTCGAAACAGTATAATAAATCTTTTGCATTCCATTTAATGATATATATACTCGAGGATCTGATACAGACATCTTAATTTGCCAGATAGCATCTGAACCAGGATTTGCATCTTTTAATCCATAAATTTGTGTAGTTTTCCAATAAGGATCGTTATTATTATTTTGTAGCCATCCACTTATAATAAAATTAATATTTTCAGTTGTTCTATAAATGGATTGTTGTTGTGTATAATCATATAATTCTACTGTACATGTAATAGGTGTTTGATTAGGATCCCAATCATTAAATGCTGAAATATCTGGAGTTTCATATTTTACGATAGTTTTAAGATCACCCATAACATAATCAGAAGTGTTATATGGAGAAACTATAAAAGATTGAATAACTGTATCAACAGTATTATTTGATGGTAAAGATGTTAAAAATTGGTTTTCTGTGTGATGGAGATCTAACCAATAAGATGGACTTACATAATCATTAATTCTTTGAGCAAGTAAATCTTGTTCTTCTTGAGTTAGTTCACGTGTGAAATGAATACGTACTATAGGATAGTCAAAAGGTGGAACATTTTCCCATCCAGTATATAATTCTCCATATGTTTTTTGTAAGAAATCAGTAAAAGCATCGGCTAAATGTAATTCTTTTGTAAATGTATAAGACGACATTTATTTATACTAAATTAAAATATAAATAAATAACTTAACTTGAAAAATAAACAAATAATCTAGATATTTATATATTTTTCACCTTTTGTTGAAACAATTCTATTATCTAGATATCTTATTTTTTTTTCATTCTCAAACTTTATAATAGGTTTGTGAGTAGTATTTTTAACTTCTATTAAAGAATATTTATTTACAATGGAATTTTTATTAGGTATAATATCTTTTTCAATTATAGTATTCTGTAAATTATTTTTTGTAAAATCTTCTTTTTGTAAATTATTTTTTGTAAAATTAATTTTTATAGAATCTTTTTCTGGAAAAGTTTTTTGTAAAATACTTTCTTGCAAACTACTTTTTATAAATGAAATAAATATATCAAACTTTAATTCAGGATTTATATTAATTATAAAATCATAAAGATTATTTATTTCATCTTCGTCATTTATTTCAATAACCTTAAGGCTGTTATTTATATAATTAACAATATCATCATCTACAAATTTATTATCTAATAAGACGCGAGATGTATTCATTATTTGAATTATTTATAATAATTTTATATATATTGCAAACGTAAGTTCTGGATAACCTTCTTCTTTATGTTGAGTATATTCTCTATAATAGTTATCAAGATTTCCATTAAACCAATCTGTTACTGTAAGATAATTATTAGAATCATAAATAAAACTAGAATCTTTTGAATCATTACATATAATTCCAGAAATAGCGTGATTATGTCGTGGTCTTAACCCACCACATTCAAGAGTATATGTAATATTACCTACTTTAATTACTCTTGGGATTTTTGATACTTTAATATTATGTTTATAGAATTTTAATAATAGCAAGTCATATTGTTTACTATCAAAAATATCTTCAATAACTATTGTATTATTATCTGGTGTATTAGATTGATAATTATATAGTGCAGTAGATAAAGGAGATGAATCTATAATATCTTTTATATATACATTATTTGGAAACATAGTTTTAATAACGATATCTATAGAATGTTTTGTTTTTTTATTAATCAAGTTACATGTCTCAGCAAGAATACTAGGGATATCACTTATATAATCTGGTCTATATTTCATATCTATGATATTATAAACAATATAAAATATGAAAACATTTCTGTTAGTGTCATCTACTTGATCCGTCCATCCATATGGGAAAGGTATATTTTTTATAATAAATGCCAAATCTTTATTAGTTTCTTTAAAATCATTCCATAAGTTTAATAATTTAGTTGATAATCTTGGGGATAATATAAGTGAGTGTAATATTGTATTAAACCAACATGTTCCTGTAAATTGTTTAAATCGTCCTTTGGCACATGGTGGTTGTGTTAAAATTTCATTAATAAACCACTGATCTAAAATATATTTGGATGAAGTATTATATTTACAATTAATTATGAATTCAATGAATAATTTAGATATTTTATAATAATTTTTATTGGTATTTTCATATGACACATTTAATACTTTTCGAAATGGTTTTGTATTTTCTGGAATAGTAGGAAGAAATATATATGAAAAGGAAGTTAGATAATTTTCAAATAATGTACTATCTTCAAGTATAGTTTCATCTTCTATATCATCAATTATATCATTATATTCTTGTGATAATGGGTTAAGTTTTGAACATGTTGAATTAGAAATAGCTAATATAGAAATATTACTATAATCTTCATTATTTTTTACTATTAAGGCTTTATTAAAAGCATTATTAAGTTGAGGTGTTTTATTTAAACAGATAATGATATCATGAATATAATTTTTTTGTTGAAATGTAAATTCTAATATAGTTTTTATTTGAGTTATCATATTTACATCAACTTGTGTTAAAATTTTAAAGAACATATAAATAAATGTTTCGGTTTCTGTTGAAACTGAAAAATATTTTGTATAATTTGGTTTAGTTTTAATAGCATTTATACCGATTGGTAGATTATTACTTGTTAGTTCATCTTTTTCATTTATAGATAAATGTATTAAAAGAATAATTCTACCAGAATTAATTGTTTTTTGTTTTAGTGGTAATGGTATCTCGACATTTTGTATTGTCGAGTTTCGTATTCTTTTAGTTGCCATATTAATTAAATGGGAGAACTTTTTAATTAATGGGCGCTTGAGGCGCCGTGGCGAATCGTTTAATGGATTCAGTGTGTAAAATACACACCATGTTATATTAATACACACTAATATAATATTTATACTATTGTATATTAATACTTAAAAATAATTCAAAATATATGAACATGACTGATAATATTGAAATAATTTGGATGGCAACATATTATCCTCAAGATGTACCATTATGGCATGGTCCCATGGCTTCGATGCCTAAAAATTATTATTTTAAGACGAAAGAACAGCTTGACGAGTTTCTTAATCAAAATGATAAAATCAGGTTTTATTTCCGGACTAAATCTACTATAGCAATTACTTATGAGGGTTTTTATTATCCTCTTCCAGAAAAGATCGAATTTACATCTATTTTTGGTAAATAAAAATGACTAGTTAAGTAATTTTAGAGTTTAAGAAAATATTCATAATTTTTTTAGATAATTGTGATATGCAATATATTCTTTCCATTGTTTATTATTTAATTTATCGTTATAAATACTATCATATGCTTCGATCATTTGACGTATAGATCGTTCAATTAACATTTCTCCTGCACCTGTACAAAATAATGGTGTTGAAAAACAAGTGATATCATTATTTAAAGCTGTTAGAATAGAACTTCTGAATGCTAAATATGAATTTAATGTATTTTCTACAGGTTCAGCAATTCTCATTGTCGGTGTGTAAATTAAATATTTATATTTATTGTTTTCAACTGGTACAATTATACTGGAACCAACAGGAAGTTCCCCTGCATAATCTTTGTATATAACAGATGAAACTATATCCCCCATTCTATAGTATGAATTACTCAAAAGTGTATTGATATATCCATCTACACCACCATTCATTTGTCCAAATGAATTTCCAGCAGATACAATTGTAGAATAATCTGCATATGTAATAGATTTATTCGATATTTTAATATTGTCTCTATTTTTAATTAAAGATTGTGCAATATTATATGTGGCGTTATTTGGTATACAAAATTCTATTTTAAGTGTTTTAATTTTGTCTTTATACATATTTATTCATGTATATGATAATTAAAATATTAGATAAACACACCGAAATATAACTACAATTAAATATTTTACACACCGAAATAATTAATTGTTTGTGTACTTATTTGGGCAATTTATCTTCCATTGTGTTAGTGTGTAGTGTGTATTGAATTATTTATATACACACTGCAATATTTTAAAGTGTTTTAGTGTGTAATTATATATAATCTTTTGTCCCAAATCTAATTAGATTTGGGACAAAATGTGTAGAGTGTAAAAATATATTCTAGTGTATATTCGTGTAATTACACATTATATACATTATACACACTACAACAATACACACTAAAACACTCAGTATATTTTTAAATACTCTTTATAAATTGGCAAATATTATTTAAATATAATTTGAGTTTCTATATATTATGGAAGATGAGATATACACTTTTATAATTGCGCATGTAACGCCTAAACCAGACTCATTCATAACAGTTGCAGAATTATTCGAGCATATACCGAAAACAATAAGATTATTACGAAATTCTATTGAAGACATTCAAGAAGAAATTCGACAATCTAAAGCTTGGACAGAATTGGGAACTAAATGGGAATTATCCAGAAAGATTAAAAATATTGGCGCATATATGAATATGTCATGTATATGTAATCAAAAATCTGTTTTTGATATATTTTACAATGTCGAGTTAGATATTATTAAAAATACTCATTTTATCGATTGTCCGTGTAACTACTTAACTGACGAATTTTTGGAAGAAACTGATATATAAGATTATTGATTTGTAATATATACAAATGCGAATAAATAAATTCGATATACCAAATAAGTGTTTAAATGTACTTATAATAGGTAAAAGATGTTCAGGTAAAACCATGTTAATAAAAGACTTGATTACAAAAAGAGAATTATCTACATATCTTGCAATAAATCATTTGGCATCAGAATACGAAAATTTTACAGATAATGTTTATACAGAATATGATAAAAATATAATTGAAACTTTTTTAAATAAAAATATACCTTTTAAAAATTGTATAGTTTTCGATAATTGTATGTATACTCCAAAATGGATAAAAGATAATTCAGTGTGTAATTTATTTATGAAAAAAAATAATGTTTTTATGAGTATGAGTTATCCAATGTCAATTACACCTATAATAAAGGATACTATTGATTATATTTTTGTATTTAGAGATTCTAATATGTCAAATATTAAAAATATTTATAAACAATATTGTAATAATCTAGTATCATTTGAACAATATTGTAAAATATTTACTGAAATTACTTTAAATGATCATACATGCCTTGTTATAAATAATTTTGCAAAATCTGATAAAGATTTATTTATGTGGTATAAAGCTGAACCAGTATGGAAAATACTTGCAAGTAAAAAGAAAGCATTATTAGATATTATAAGAGAAGAATTGATGCAAAAAACGTGGCATCCGTCTAGAATGATAAATTGTTTAGAATACGATGAATTGAAAGCATTTTGTGAATTAGATACACAAGTATAAAATATAAAAATATTTAAAAGAATTAGTTTATAAATAAAGAAATGGAGCAACTTCTTATGGATATGTTTATTTCGAGACCTACGCCAGCTATGTTGCAATTATGTACAGACAAGCATCCTAATCTAAGGCCAGAAAGTTGGAGACAACGTGACAATATACTAATAAGTTTTGATATCCCTGATAAATATGTAATCGAAACTACCGAAACTATTCTTCAACCACATATGCCTGAAACTCCGTCACACAACGATTCTATTAGACACTAAATTTATTTCGAAATATTTAAAAACATTATTACAAGTACAACTATAACTAGTAACTCTTTAAATTCATGAAATAAAATGTCCGTAGATAATTCAGACACTAAACGACATTGATCTGGTGTCATTGTTGACATTATATTTTCGATATTATCTTTGTGTGATAATATATCAACTATATCTACAATTTTTTCAGAACATTTTACGGGATAGTATTTATATCTCTGAATATTAGTCGTTTTATACACTGGATGTGTAAAAGTTTGTTTTTTTATATTTAGAATATTGGATTTATAAATATTCATTTATTTAGTGATTATATATAAAATTTGATAAGGTAATCTTACATTAATGGTTTAACATAATCAATACAGATTAAAAATGATTCCATTAACATTCCCGAACATAATCTACGACAACTCAAACAATATTATTTGTAAACAATGTTCAGGACCTAAAAAATATAAAACAGAATTAATGTTTCTTGAAGAATTACAACATTTAGATACAGTTGTAAAATTAGTAGATTGTTGTAAAAAAAATAATGTATTGTTTTTAGAGTATGTACCATATAGGCTTGACAAAGCAATTGAATCAAAAATACTAAATTTGTATCAAAAGTTAAATATTATTACACAATTATGCTCATTTATAATAGAATCTCATGAACTTGGAATAGTTCATAATGATCTTAAAAGTAAAAATATTCTATTAACAAAAGATTTTGATATAAAAGTTATAGATTTCGATTTATCAGAATGGTCATCTAATCCTGAAAAAGATATTAAACACTTCAAGTTTATCATACTACAATTAATTTACGACATAGATTATATAACTAGTTATAAATATTGTGACAAATATATTGAAAAATTACCAGAAGAAACTCAACAGATTTTTAAAGAAAAAGATATCTACAAAATTCAAGAGTGTATACAATACAACGGGTTACACACTTTTACACACTGAAACATAAAACAAATCGGCTCGGCGCCGCAAGCGCCCATTGACAAAAATTGATTATTTTTTAACTTTAATATATTTAAAAATGTTTGACTATATTATTTGCACTTTAAATACTTTTATCAATAAATATTTTCATAATGTTAATATTACTAAACAAACACAAATATGGATATCTGGTTGTGCATATATCGAATCAGATCCATTATCCAAAGTTATAAAAAATAATTAATTACCTATATTACATTCACTTTCTGCTTTATATAATCCCATTAAAACAGCTTGTAAACAAATACTTATTTTTTCTATTAAAGCTGATTTATTGTTTACATCAGGATTTAATAAATTATTAAATGCTTCAATACCTCCTTCTTGTAAAATTATTAATGATTTTAAAACATTTAATGGTATTTTTGAATATATATCTGTATTGTCTATTACGTTATCCATAAGTAATTAATATCGTATGTAGTTATATATTATTAATTTTAAAAAATTGAAAACTATATAAAGTTATAATTTAATATTCAAAATACCATAATGAAGACCATCTATACAATCTGTCTATTCGGATTTATTCTAATGAACAGTAATAGTGCCCTTGCACAATGTAATAGTCCGGTTGCAAGTACTGTAACTACTTGCAATGTAGGTTTTACAGGATGTAATAGATGTGCAGGAATGACAGATTGTTGTGCAAATACAACAAGTCCCGATTACGGAGTATGTAAAGATTCTAATGCATATGAATGTCCAGATGGATCAAAATTTATTTGTAATGGAGGTAATTGTCCAAGTGGTATTCGTTGTAATTATGTAAAATCCACTTGTCCAACACCTGGTAAATGTTGGGGATCTGTTGTATGTACAGGTAGCACATGTCCTCTAGGATATTATAATGGTATGTTCTGCCATCAAGATGGTCGTTCTGGAAATTTTAAAGTGTGTTGTTCTCTAGCACCTCAGCCTCCTACAGTTGTTAACTGTGTAGTATCTGATTGGAGTTCATGGAGTACATGTGTAGATGGTTCACAGACACGTACACGTACTATCCTAACACCGCCTCAAAATGGAGGTACAGTATGTCCAGAACTTTCTCAAAGTCAATCATGTCAAGTTAACTGTACGGTATCTGATTGGGGACCATGGAGTAATTGTAATAACTTTCAACAAACACGTACACGCACAATTGTAACTCCTCCACTAAATGGAGGATCAACATGTCCTACACTTCTTGAAACACAAACATGTACAGGATGTGGTCCTGATGTTATAGTATTTGATTGTCTACTAGATCAAACTCAACCTACTACTACTTGTACACTACCAGGTGGAGCACTTACAGTTGTTGTTCAAAATCGTAGAGGATACAGGAAAGCCCGTGTTCGTGTTAATGCAAAACCAATTGGATATACAAATTAGATATTAAAAATTATTATATGTTAATTATTCGTTTTTTTATTGAAATAAAAATATATTTCATATATTATAAATGAATTCTATACACACAATCCTCATTCTCGGTCTGATGTTTACAACATCAACATCAGCTTCTGGTTGTGTTGGTTGTGGATTGTATGGAGGTAATGAAGATCCTGTGAATTGTACACTATCTTCATGGGGTCCATGGAGTAATTGTGTAAATGGTAATAAAATTAGAACTCGTTCTATTTTAGTACCTGCACAGAATGGAGGAACTTGTCAAGGATTATCAGAAACATCACCATGCCCTGTTAATTGTACAGTTTCTGAATGGGGTCCTTGGAGTACTTGTGTAAACTTTCATAGAACACGTACACGAACAATTGTTCAATTACCATATAATGATGGTACAGCATGTCCAAATTTATGTGAAACACAAATTTGTTCAGGTTGTGGTCCTGATCTAGTCGTATTTGATTGTTTCCTTGACCAAACGAGTAATGCAACTGTATGTATACTTCCTCCTAACTTGAATGTATTGATTCCAAATAGACGAGGATATAATAAAGCAAGGGTTCGTGTAAATGCAAAAGCTATTGAATATGCAAATTAATAGGCCACAAACCTTTACAATATAAACATCTCGTTTTATTACATTCATCAATATAAATACCCCATATTTTAGAGTCTTCTATAGTTTTAAAATAAAATACATTCTTTTTATCAAGACATTTATGACGATAAATGCAATCTTCACATTCATATAATTCATATTCTGTATCTGACTCAGATGATAGCTCATCACCATAACTATTACATCTCTGTATTTTCATCATTGTTAATCTATGCTATATTTTTCATATATAAATCAAACTATTGAATCAAAAAGATAAAAATATTTTTAAATTGTAAATGCTTATCCCATTATTCTCTTCAAATTACAAATTATTTTTTATTTCTAGCATTGTTTTTATTTTTATAAATACAATTGAAAATTTTATACACTTTACTATTGGTCGTAATGTTGATAATAAAAATAAAATGTTAATTCCTAAAATTCAAATACCAACAAAATATGATCTTATTAAAATTATAATTGTCATGATAATCTTTGCATTTTTACAAGGGTTTTTTACAAATTATATAAATTATTTGTTCTCATAATTACATACTAGTTTACATTCTTGTTTATTACCATCCGGTAATGCTAGTCTATAACGTTGCATTGTACGTTCATCATGCATTAATTCTCTTGCGATCGCATCTCTTTCACCTGGTGTCAATGTATATGGTAATGCATTGACAAAACTATGACGCAAAGTATTTATAGTCACAGCTTTATTAAATATCTTATATAACATTCTATCAAAATATTTTGTATAAGATGCAGCATTTTCATATGGTTCTCCTGTTCTAGGAGAAACTATTAAATAATCACGAGGATTATTTTCTAATGAGTTTTTTATAACTAATTTTAAATTTTCTGGCAACTCTTTTTCATATCTTTGAATTTTTTTTCCACGACTTTTAAATTCATTATATATAAGTCTCATTACATTATCTTTTATTACCAAGTAATTTGGTTGTTTTTCTATTTCTTTATCAGAAGGTTCTCTATAATAAATCTTTACATGGTTCATATCTGCTCTAGCAGGAGGTATCATAGTATACATACTTAATAATAAATATTCACTTGAATCTTTATTCAATAACTCGCGTTTCTTTATAATATCATCCCATGATACATATGTCTCTAATTGTTTTTTACTCGGTTCTATATTATCGTATTTAGCCTCTACAATCTCATTTATTTTATTTAATGCATCGAACCAACAATTATATGATGATTGTTGTTTTTTCTTAAGATTTTTTGTATATTTAAACAATGTTAAAATAGTATTTATATATCCTTTTTGTGTTGTTGGTGCATATGATTTTAATTTTTTTAAAGTTTCTTTACAATTTTGTATAATCCAATCAACATCATGTCCTGTTATCGTTGTCAATCTTTGTAATCTACCTTTATATTCTATTTTTGATAAATCTGCAAGAGAACTTTTATCAATAACATCCAAGAATTTTTTCAAATATGGCAACATATAATTTAAATTTAGATTTTAAGACATTTTTACAAATTATTAGTGTATAAAAACAATTTTAATAATAACAAAAAATGGAAGAACTACTAATAAAACTAAATGACACTATAACAGACCTTGTTGTAAATCATAATGTACCACATAAAACTATAAAAACAGAAATATTCAATACTATTCAAAATATTTCAAATAATCTTCCAAAATTTAAAATATTATATAATGAGGTTCATGGTGGTTTTGGATATAGTAAAAAATTTAAAGAGTTTTTAAATGTTGATGAATATTATTATCCATCTAATAATGAACGAATTGAACATGTTAATTCTATAGCATTGTTTGGAAAAGAATGTAAACAACAATATCCATTCATAACTAAGCTTGTGAATTTATACAATAAATATAAATTTAAAGATGTATTTAGCCATCTTGCTAATATTAAAATATTAGAAGATTTAATAATTAAGACTAATAATATACTTGAAGTTGTTGAAAAACATAATACATTTGGTTCTGAAACAGAAATAGAACATATTTATATTAACTCATTTGATATTAATAAAGTTGAAAAGTATACCAAAGAAAGCATTATCACATGGTTAAATGTCAATAAGACTAAAAATATCGATAAATTAAAAGGATATCATAAATTTATCGAAAATATAATTGGTGATTATTCATTTATAAAATCTAATCAAGATATTATATTTCAAGAAGAAATTGCGGATAATGAACTTCCATGGTATTCACGTAAAAAATGGGATGAAAAATCACATAAACGGTTATGTTTTCCAGATTCAATAACAGAATATGGTGAAAATCATTTTGCTATATGGAAATGTCAAGATTATTATAATGAAAAATCTATGCGTTTTTTATTAAAATATCATGAGTTATATGATTATAGTGGAGATTATTGCAGTGATACAGAAATTGGTTTACTATTTGCAAGTGGACCTTATTGTAAACTAAATATATATGACGTACCACAACTATTAGATTGGTATATTGGTGAATATGATGGCAAAGAAAGTATAGTAATTAAACCTTAATTTATTGGTGTGTAAAATTATATAAAGAAAAGATCAGTGTGTTAATTAATAATGAAAGTATCTGAATTTACAGAACAATACTTGAAAAAATTAAACGAAAAAGAAAAGAGTCAATTTACAACAAATGCACACAAGGCATTTAATGCATATGTTAATTATGTAGACAGCCATGATCCATCTGTTAAAGATGTTTATATGAATATTGATAAACTTTATGAAGAATACAAAAAACAGTATTCTTCAAATACTGTTAGAAACTATTGTAGATATTTACAACTTGCATTGTTTTTAGATCAAGTAAAAACGGAATTCACTTCTTCAGAGTTTGAAGAAACAAAAACAAGAATTAATAAACTTGTAAAGGAAGCAGACAAATTATCAAATAATGATCATAAAAAGAAAAAAGACAAGAAAACAAAAGAGATTAATACAATTGAAACTCCCGTTCTTGAATCTGTTGAACCTCTGCAATTAGAAGATATTACTATTAATGACGGACTTTCAGAATTATCTGAAAAACTATCAGAACTAGAAACATTAAAAAATGACAATGAACATTTACGTCACGTTCTATTAGAAACACAACATAAAGTAAATCTAGAAACACAACTCAAAGAAGTTTATAAAGCTGAACTAGATCGCATGTACAAATTACTTGAACTCGTTCATATCAAGTAGATAGTCAATTGAATAATTTATACAAATCCACTTTCCATCTTCATTTTTGTATTGATATTTAGATTTTTGTTGACCTAAATAATCAAATATATCATTTTTATATCCACTTACATACCAAATTCCATTATATTCAGTAATATTATATGACCAGTCTAATTGACTCATTGGTATAATTGAATATCCGTTCTCAACATTTATTATAAAATGTTTATTTCCACAATAATTATCTTTGAAATATTGAACAAACTCCATTTATAGATGTTTAGTTGTTAGATGATTAATTTAATTTTTTTATATAATCAATTTTATTTATATTGATCTCTTCATTACTATAATATTTTCATATTGTCCATGTTTGGGTATAATATTATAATATTCAAACCCAAATCTTTTATAAAAATTAGCATATCTATCATTATATGTCCATAAATATAATAATGGCCAATTTCCGATAGCAGAATTTATTAATTCTGATGCATTTCCCATATTTCTATATTCTGGAACTATAAAGACAGAAGCCATCCATGGTTTTAATTCTTGCATTACACTCATATCTTCTATATCAAATGTTAATGTCCCTATTAACTTCATAGTCTCATCATCATACATTACATATACTATTGGATATTCATTTATAGATGCATTTTCATAATATGTTTTCATATCTTCTTTAGTTTTCAAATTACTAAGCTGTATATAATCATCTTTCCAATGATCCCAAATATAATTTACAACTTGTTCTATAAGAATTGGATTATTACATAAATAATCTATTTGCTTCATATTAAACTATAAACTACAAAATATTTTAAAAGTTTATTCCAATCTAAGAATGTTTTCAACTATATCTCCATTTGCATCATGAAATCCTTTAAAACTCCACATATAATTTAACGACATTGGATTATTATCAATATGATCTCTTTCTTTTTTTATATCTTCCAAAGATCTAACTGGAACATCATCTTCATTATATACAATAGGGGTATATGCTTCTTTGTAATCAGTCATATAAAGTCCGTTTGTATCTGTTGTATAGTTGTCTACTTGTTTTGTAAAATCATATACATTGTTAAAAACTTGTTGTTCTTTTACAGGACATTTATATACGCTAATTGCTGTAAATTCGTTCTTTGGTTTCTCTGTATCAGGATTATAATTTATATCATTTGATGATGCATCCATTAAATTACCATAACCTCCTTCAAGAGAAGCTGAAAATAATGTATTATGACCAGACTCTAATGCATTTTCAAATTTAAGATTAAATATAGGTAGATCAAAAGCTTCAGCATAAATATCTCGGAATAATGGAATTTCTTTTTCTTGAAGATTACAAAACTCTTTGAAATCTGATTCCAATTTTTCAACTGTTAAACTATAATCTATATTTTCTACTTCTTTTAAAACATATCTATATGAATTATGTAAAATAATCATATCATCTTTAGAACCACCCTTATCAGGATGCATTAAAAGTGATAATTCATAATATCTTTTTCTTAATTCTTCTTTTGTAGTTTTTGTACTAATTCCCAAGAGATCATATGGATTTATTACATATGATGACATTTAAAATAAAAAACTATTAAAAAAAATTTATTAAAACGTGGTGATTTATTTAGCATTTTTATAAAATGCTACCAAAAATCGTGGTATACATCCATTATCATATGGACATACATAAATTGTAGGATAATAAATATTATCTACTGAATTATCTATTCCATCAGGAATCTGTTTTGATCCTCCTATAACATTTATATTACCAATTATTACATCAGAAACAAACAAATAACTTACATCATCATTATCCATATCAGAATAATCTCTACTATAACTTGCTTTGGTACTAAAATATGTACCAATACCATATGCTGATCTTACATTTGATGATACTTTGAATCCGTCATTACAAATACTATTTATATTACTTGATTTTGTACCATGAAATAATTTTTTTATACACAAAGTTGAAGGACGTTTTTTCTTTAGACTTTCATACAAGTCTAGAAATCGTTTTTCTAACCTCTCATTAACTATTCGATCAACGTATAATATACAAGCCTTTGGATATGACTCTAATATAGACTTTTCAATATTAATATAATCATTATCTGAAAGAGAAACTCCTTCGCAAATGTAATTCATTTTATTTGAATCAAAATGATTAGTAATTCAAAAATGTTGTTTGATCAAATTTTTTTTTGGATAAATATAATGTAGAATATATAGTTATATCAGGTTCATTTAGAAAATGAATATAATCTATATCTACCCCTGCCATTAATCCAATTTCTTTTCTCCATCGTTCGCCGTGAACAATTTTATATTGAGGAACAAATAATAACTTCATTGTTAAAAATGATCTTAAATCATCTTTTATATTAAAAAAATTAAATAACTTTTCTAACTTTGGAAACCATTCATACAAATTTTTTATAACTTGTAAATGAGATCTTGCTATAATTTCAAATTCATGTAAATCTATTTTTAATTCTAAAATTTTAGTTTCTAGTTTATTTGGTTTTATCTTAAATGCAAGACGTGTATCAATATCACAATATGGTAATATATTATACTTAACTACATCCCACGGAATATCCATAAAAAAATATATAACTTAATTTTTATATATATTTATTATAATGACGTATAACTGTTTTGGCGTTAAAGTTGATCAAACAACGGTTATAAAATATAGTTCTGTTATAGAAGAACTTAAACTATATCTTAAAAATAGGAGCAAATAATATATTGGTGATCATTATCTTCATTCTTAAGACTATAATTGAATTTATAATTTTTATTATTGTAGAAACAAGTAGCTATCATTGTTACTACATTCGAAATATCATCCTCAAACTTCAAACGATATATAAACATATCGTCATCATCATTTGTCTTTTTTTGAAAGATTTTATAAGAAGATACCAAAGTCAACGAAAACCTAGTATCATTTTCATAACAATATAAATTTACATTATAAGTATTCTCACGTAAACCTTGCACATCCTGAATCATCGAGTACACCTTGATATTCGTCGGATTAACGATCTCCATGATTATGTGGTTTGTTGATTATCACAGCTTGTGTATATTGTGATATGATGAAATATCATGGTCTATCTATATTTCAATTTTTATCAGATTTTACTGTAAGTTTATTATTATTTTCTTGGAAAGTTTTGTCTAGATATGAAATTTCATTACCATAGATAATTTTATTACATTTTGGAGGAATTAAGTAATAATGATTATAAAATATTATATCTACTATTCTAAATACTATCGGTGTATAACATAAAATATTTGTAACTGGTTTTATAGAAGTATATAAAAACATTTATTAATATAATAAAATATACATTTATATATGTACTCTATAGAAGATATAGATCAACATATATCTTTTTTAAAATTCAAGGAAAAGATGTTTGATAATGTATTTTATAAAAGATATTATAGTCCAAAATCATATTTATCAGAATATAACTTGTGTAAATTTAAACTAAAAGAACTTAACGATATACAAGAACTTTTCGAATTATATTCAGAATTTAAAAATCATATATATGATTCAACATTGGAAAAAATAGTAAATGAATTGTGGAAAGATATAGAATCTTTATATCTAAATAATAGACTGGATTTTAATTTTCAAAGATTTACAACAAATATCAATCGTGCTCGTCATTATAAACAATTTAGAAATTCTAAATTTTATGAAAAAATAATTAACAAATTTAATAATTATATAAAAACAAGGTAATTATATATAATATATGCATCACCAAGATTGGACACCAGTAATCTTAAAGAAAAAAACACCATCTTCAGAAATTAAAACACAAGTTAAAACTCAGAAAGCATCTATCTCAAGTACAACAAATAAACCTATATGGAAACTTGAAAAACAAATAGATGATGATACTTTTAGTAAACCATTAAATTATGTATCAAGAGATGATGCTCAAAAGATTATAAGTGGACGTGTAGCCCTTAAAATGACTCAAAAAGATTTAGCAAATAAACTCAATATGCAATTAAAAGATATTCAAGATATAGAAAGTTGTAAAGCTTTGGAAAATAAACTTATATTATCAAAAATCAAAAAATTATTGTCTATAAATTAATTTTTATAAAAATATTTTTTATAAATTTTTTCTATTAACTAATAAATTTAATGGGAAGTTTTTTATGCAAACATAAAAAACAATTAGAAGACAAACCTGAAGTATTCTCACACGATTTATTACCTATATCAGAAAATTCTATACAAGAATTAGAAAAATCTAATAAACCTCGTATTCAAGATCATCAGCAAGAAAAACCTATAGATCATTATGATATCAAACACGATGATAAACATAAACAAGAAAGTGAGGAAAAAAAACATGCGTTTCATCCACCAGAAATTCAACCTATACATGCAGAAGTAGAAGTTCACGAACAAATTGCCCAACCAGCTAAACATCCAGAACATAAACCAGAAGTTAAAGAAGATATCGAAGATATTGTTCTCGAAAATATGGTAAAAAGATACTTGAATGATGAACATATAAATTCAAAATTTATACCTGATTTTATAGAAAAAAAATTATACAAAAATATTCTTAAAATTCTTATAGGTATTCTTAAAGATACTATGGAAAACGCTGAAATTAATGTTCTTGATCATAAAATTAAATTTACAATTGAACCATTAGGTTCTTTATAAATAATAAATGGATACTAACTCTAATATTATTAATAATATAAATTCTAATGAAACAAAACCAGAAAAAAAATAAAAAACAATACAATTCTTGTTGCATATTATTCAAAGTTATTGGAAAAATTTTAATAGATATAATTAAATGCTGTGTTTCATAGGAAAATATCTTTATAAAATAAATGGATTGTACATATACTACACAAGGTGAATTTGTATGTAAAAAAATAGAAAATGTTGATCGTAATAGTTTATTTGTTTTGCAAGATCAATGCAAGTTTATCAAATCTAATACAAATAATAGTTATGAAGATGCATATAAATATGAAAATTGTCCTAAAACATGTGAATATAACGGAATGATGTATGATGGAAATTGGACACACGATATGTGCAGATGTTGCAAACAATAATTTCTTATTTTACTTTATATAATCATGAATAAACCTTTGGCAAAACCAAATATGTTTCTAGTAGTATTACTCGTTATTATTATTGTCTTGGTATTATTATTTTTTTTAGCTAAATTAGCTTTCTGGATTTTATTAGTTGTAGTATTAATTCTATTGGGAATTTGGTTATTTAAAAAAATTACAACAAAACCCCTCGTAAATTCAGAAGTAAAGTCTGAACATTAAGTTTATTTATTTTTATTTCATTGTTATCCAATAATAAAAATGAAAGAAATTTGTGAAAGAGTTTATAAAAATTTTGTAAATCATGTGATGAAAAAGGATATGCATATAGAAACACCTTATGATGTACTCAAGTCACTTGTATATATTGTCGAAGGATTTAATAATTTAACAGGAGAAGAAAAGAAAACAATTGTAATTCAGACATTAGAAGATATTACTGCAGGTACTGATGGTGTTCTTGGTTCTGATGATGATCTAATACCTCCTCATGTTCTTCAAGGTTTAGAATTACTAATTAAAAGTAATATGATCTCATCAACAATAGATTTAGTTTGTGAAGCAACATTAGCAAAAACTGGCATGACAATAACATGCTATATTTACAAAATTCTTACTTTTATATTTTGCTGCGGAAGATGGTGTACACCTAAAAAAGAAAAAAAATTAAAAAATATAGCCGTTGTAAAAGCTAAATCTATTAGACGAGTTTTACCTTTACCAGAAACAAAATCTGCACCACTTAAACTATCAAGAAATGAAATAGAAGAAACTGTCCCTCTCTTAACTGCTAGATCTATTTAACTTCTGATTTAATATTAAAATGTCTGATTGTAAAAAATTTAATATCCTTTCACAATTTTCATCAACATGTTGGTTTAATGCATTATTAATGTGTATGTTTTATTCTCGAGGTACTAGACAAGTTATTATTGATGCTATAGAACAAAATAAAAATAAAATGAGTTGGGATTTATATAAACTTTTAATGAAATTCTATGATTTTCAAAGAGAAGAAAACATAAAATTCAAACCAGAATATTTGTTAACAGAACTTTATAAAGTTGATAAAAATTTATTTAGAATGAAACCTACATTTAAAAAATTCGGAGCTACACCAAGTTTTGATATTGGTGCAGATAACTTTTTCACTATTAAAAGTGTATTAGAATATATTTATATGAAACCATGTCCTATATTACTTGGTATACCACTGAAAAATGATGCAATATATAATCTACATTATGCATATGGTTTTAATAATTATTGTTATAATGTACAAGATCATAAATACTCACAAATATCTAAATATAGAATTATTGATTTCAGTAAAAAACCAGAATTAGTTATAATTTTAGCTGATAATAGACCTGACCAAATAGAACATCTTAAAAAATATTCAAATGGTTATGCTTATAAAGATTCTACAATGAAAAAAAACGCCATATTTGATAGTTATAAATTAGAATGTATGATTGAAGGTGTTAAATATGTCCAAGATAGTATTGCATTTCTTAATTATAATAGATCCAAATTACAAATAGGACATATTATAGCTGGAATAACTTGTGGTAATAATAGGTTTATTTATAACGGATGGAATGTTAATACGAATGATTCAGGTGTTAAAGAAGCTATTAGTCACTCAAAACCTTGTGATTTATTTAATATAGACTGGATGACTAATACTAGCAATTTTTGTATTAATATTCATAAATGTGAACTTCCTAAAATTGATGGTTCTACAGCAGAAAATAAAAAGTTATGTTTCAATACTAAAAAAGGACGATTTGTATATTTTATGGTTCGTAAAGATATTTATGATAATGCATACAAAAATTATACACTACCCGTATCTGAACTGCAAAAAATCAAACCAGTTATCAAAGTTGTAAAACCAAAAGAACAACTTAAAGAAGAAATAGAAAAGAAACAGGTTGTAAAAGAATGCCCCCCTGGAAAGGTTTTGAATCCAAAAACTAACCGGTGTGTAAAAGAACCAGTTGTAAAAGTTGAAAAAATTACAAAACCAAAAGAACAACCTAAAAAAGAACCCAAAGAAAAACTAGAACAGAAACAGATTGTAAAAGAAAAAGAATGTCCTCCTGGAAAAGTTTTAAATCCAAAGACCAACCGGTGTATAAAAGAACCAGTTGTAAAACCTAAAAAAGAACCCAAAGAAAAAATAGAGCAGAAACAGATTGTTAAAGAGAAAGAATGTCCTCCTGGAAAAGTTTTAAATCCAAAGACCAACCGGTGTATAAAAGAACCAGTTGTAAAAGTTGAAAAAATTACAAAACCAAAAGAACAACCTAAAAAAGAACCTAAAGAAGAAAAAGGGAAGAAACAGGTTGTAAAAGAATGCCCTCCTGGAAAAGTTTTAAATCCAAAGACAAATCGATGTAATAAAATTAAATAATTATTTTTCTACATTGCAATTACAAATGAGTTGATAATATTTATCATTATTATAATTCGTTTCTATCTGATTCCATTTATTATTCCAGAAACTATTTGGTTTCCATCCATGGTTACCAAAGTCATGAGACCAATTTTGTTCCTTTGCATATTTGTCACAACATAATTCACAACTTTGTGACTTTTCTTCTGGAATTATTTTGTTTTTATATACATTAGAACATGGTATATCTAAAGTAAATTCAACAATGAATTCTTCTTTTAATAATATTTTAAGTAATAATATCAATAGTAATAATATTAAAAATACAACTAGTATGCACATTTATACTTATTTTTTATTTTTTTATTAGATTAAATCATATTAAAATGCCGACTGAATGCAAACAAGGTTTTATTTTACGTGAAGGATATACTCGAAAAAATGGTACAAAAATACAAGCAAAATGTATCAAAGCCACAAGTGTTCATGGTGTAAAAGCTGAAAATGTTACAACACCAATTATTAAAGAAATGCTTAGAAAACAAAAATTGGCTGAAAAAGCAACATCGGATAAATCGCCAAAAAAATGTCCAGAAGGAACAATTCGTAGAACAGCTTATGTAAAAAAATCATATGAAGCTGCTAGAAAAGATGCAAACGGTACCCCAGTAAGTACATATAAAGTAAAACAAACAGTTGTACCAGCTGCTTGTATCAAAGATCAAGGAGAAAAAGGCAAAGGATTATATAATCCTGAAACAGGTGAAAGAGTTTATGTCGTTGTAGAAAAGTATCTAGGTGAAAATGGATATCATGATATTAAGAATAAAACAGCTGCTGAACGTCATGCCATATTAGATAAAGTATATATAGCAATTGGTAAAAATTGGTTATCTTTATTTAGGACATTAAATTATCTTGCAGTAGTTAATAAAAATCGCAAGAAAATGCACGATTTATTTATTGCAGATAGAAATTACGTTAAAAGAAAATATTCTCAAGAATAAAAAATATAAATGAATAGTATAAATAATGGTCGCTTCAGATTGGTCTGGATCTGCTAATCAAGTACAATACGCTCCATGCGAAATTCAACAACTATCACGTAATATCGCAACTGCGTTAGAACAACAAGGTGCAGGCAAGAAAAAAACCAAGAAAGAACCAAAAAAAACTTCAGAACGTGTTAAAGTAGGTTGCCAAGATAAAGTTGTTTATGTTGGCCCTAAAGGTGGTAAATATATTAAACAAGGAGGCGGTTATCTATCTCTAAAGAGTCTACTAAAATAAAAAGTATATAAAGATAATTAACAAAATATAAGGCAAGTAAAGATGTACACTTCTGAAATGTGAATGCTTTATAAGTCGACGATTGATGCAAATAAACTTGCAAGTATGTTATGGGAACATTTAGAAACAATGAAGGATAGTAATCAAATCCAACGAACAAAAGAACTAATTAGAGCACTTCAAAAGGCCAGTATTGAAGCAAGTAATGTATCTGGCCTTGCACATAGTCTAAGTGTTAAAGGAGGATACGAAGATAGAGTTGACTTTTTCAAAGAAACTGTAAAAAAAACAGAAAAATGTATTCAAGATGGCAAACAAATTTTATATGAAATTGCTGTTGGTTCTGTAAAACCAAAGATGCGAAAGCATTAGATTGTAAGTTTTGATATTGAATAGGTTATATTTTCTTCTTGTTTAGGCATTAAACCGTGTTCGGTACACCATTTAATTGCCATTTCACTTTTATTGTTCTGTTTCAATAGAGATGTATAAAACTTTCTCAAAGGATCAGATTCCGGAGGTGTAGCTTTGGTTTGGCCTACTTTTGGCCATATATTTTTTTTTATGATTTTCTTGGGTTTAAGTGTATCTTTTGTATCCTTCTTTTTAACTTCCTTTTTCTTCATCTCTTTTACCTTGACTTCTTTTTTTATAACTTCTGTTATCTTTGACTGCTCTTCTTTAACAATTTCTTTGATTTCAACCTTCTTCAAGATAACCACCTTCTTCAACCCAGAAGTAGCCATGATTGTTTCCTTTGTTAGAATGATTTGTCGATTGTTACATGAGATAAATTAAAGTAATCATTACATGTTAATCAATTTTTTCCTTATTTCGAACTATTTCGAAATAAAATATTTATTTAAATTTTTAAAAAATATTTTCTTAAAATTAATCTATTTCACAAATATAATTTTGTATTTTTAAAAACTATTTATGAATTTTATTTCGAAAAAAAACATTATATTATAATATAGATTATAATAATATGGCAGCCGAAGAAGGAAACCCAGCTGCTGGATGGATTTCTAAGTTATTCCCTCAACAATCACCTGTTTCTGCACCACCAAAGAAGCACCAACAAAAACGTGGAGGTAGATCCCAACGTAAATCAACAAGACGCCAAAGAGGTAGTGGTTTACAAGAAGGTGAAGGTGAAGTAGAAGAACAATATCAACTAGAACAAGATCAACTAGAACAAGATCAACAAGAACAAGATCCACAGGAAAAAGATGCACAAGAACTTCTTGAAAGCAGAGGATATACAGTAATTCCACCAGTAAAAGAAGCTCCACCAGCAGAAGCAGCACCAGCAGAAGAAGAAGAAGAAGCAGAACTTGGTGGTGGTGCACGTAGATCACGTCGGGGCAGCAAGAAATCAGGATCACGTAAAGCAAAAGGTGGAGCAGCTGTTGCTGGTCCCACTCGTACATCCCAAAGTGTACAATATGGTGGCCGTGATCGCGTAGTATACCAAGGACCTCGTGGTGGCAAATATATTAAGAAAGGCGGTGAGTTTGTACCTATTTCTAAACTATAAATAAATGAAATCAGTAATCATTTTTCTTATCGCGATAATATTTTTGTCCATATATCGTGAAAAAATAAAATATAAAGATCATATAGCCGTTGGAGTAATAATTATAAGTTTAATAGTAATATTATTATCATGGATCCAAGATTTACATAAACAACAAGATTGCGTATCTTCATATAATGAACATAAAAAAAATGGTTTTAACGGGAATGGATGTTTCGATATTATGCATTCTATGCATATCTTATTATGGATGTTTATTGGTATCCTTTCACCAGATCATTACATATTGATAATAATCTTATCTACTCTATGGGAAACTTTTGAACATTATGCATTTAAATATTTTGGAGTATGTACAGACGGATATTGTGGCAGAGTTGAAGATGTGTTTTTAAATCTTTTAGGTTATACATTTGGTAGTGTAATTGCTAATATATAAATTTATTGACCATCGAGAATTAACATTCTAATAAAAATATTAATAATATCTAGATAAAAATCTATAGCTGCTGTTATAAAATCACCATTATAATTTCGTTGCAAAATAATATTCGTATCATATACCACATATATACTAAACAATACTAAACCTAAAATTATTATAACTTTATGAAGTGTACTTGTCTTATTTTTATCAAATACCATTACTAAAATAGATGCAATTAATAAACCTACCAACGATCCTAATAAAATCATTCCCATCCAACCTAAATCAATACCCATAGATACAAGAACAACCGCAAGTATACTTAATATTATAAATATACTAATAGTACCTATTAAAGATTGTGTAATTACATCTTCTGGAACCAACCAACTAGCATTATGTAATAACGCACCAGTAACCATTGCAAAGAATGTAAGTACTACAAATTTCATCCATATCGGCATTGGTATTAATACCAAAATTAAAATTAAACACAGAGATAATAGTAAGTAAAAGATAAATGATTTTTTAGATATATTTGATAAATCTGGATGAATCCTAAAAAAATATACAATAGAAAATGTTATAAATACTTGTATTATTAATGTTGTATATACAGCTATAAGAAAACCTTTCTTTTGTTTCAGAATTGGTAATAATGACTGCATTTTAACTGCCATTTTATTCTAATTAGATAAAAGAAAACTAATGATGCACAAAATATGTCAAATGTCTTATATTTTCATTTATAGTAATTGAATTCGTAAATGCTGCATAAATTTCTACGATATATCCACTTTCTGGATATGAAATTACAATTGTTTTGTCTTTTATTCTACTTTTTCTTTCTGGCATATCTAAAATATATATATGAGAATATGTTTGATTACGTTTTAGATATATATTATCAATAACTCCTTTTTCCATTGTTATTTTGAATGGTATTGTAGAAATATCTATACTACTTGAACATATTACAAATATAATCTGAGAAGCTATTCCAAATAATAATGTGTTTTTTAATTGCAATTTTCCATTATCTACACCATCAAATAATCTATATAACTGAATAATAGGTATAGATATATCTTTTGGAAATATAGTTTGGGTGTATTTAATTATTAATTCTGGACTAAATACATTGTATTTTAGTACTGATATATAATTAAAGGCTTTTTCATTATAGCCAAAATCTCTTTCATATTCTGCATCATAATTGTGATATTTAAATACTTTGTGTATCTCTTCTTTTTTTTTACATGCAGTTGATTTTATATATTCGGTTTTATATGTGAATATAAGCTCGACATCATGTTTTAGTATAGAAATAGGTAATGCAGGAACAAAATATTTTAAAATATCTAAATATTCTGTATCATCATCTATTAAACTCAATAATAATATTATCGTATACTGATCTATCCAGTATACAACTTGACCAGATAATTCTAACTCAATTCTGCATATAGCATTTGTAATGTAGTTGGTAGATATTTCAATTCCAACTATATTAATATTTTCATCCTGTAAATGATTACATAAATTTAATGTAAATTTTTTATTTTTTGTACCATACAATTCTACATCAAAAGGTTCAATATTTGTTTTATTAATATCATCTGTTATAATATCATCTTCCAGAAATTTTAACTCATATCCAATGGGTATAATTTCTTCAGGATACTTATTTAATAC
>JACCEC011931666.1_pt1 | contig 54036 bp, 23 predicted proteins | sample 7450121 | NCBI WGS metagenome assembly JACCEC01 (sample SAMN15323455, study PRJNA562643) | freshwater metagenome | isolation source: river surface water | place: USA:Blue River Watershed | collected 2017-08-18
GGGTCGGGGACGCCGTACAACGCAATGTAGTACCGAAAGAGAGGAGCCAATTCGAAGCTCCGGGACATGTGGATGGTGCTGGTGTTTTGGTCGAAGGCTTTGTTGACGTTGACGCCGTTGATGATTTCTTCGAGAACGCCTTGCAAATACGTGTTTTGGACGCTGGTGTCGATGTAGAGGTTGTTCAGACCGAAGGCGTTGAGCGCGCCGGTGATGCCGTCCACGGTGATTTGGAACAACAACGAGAGGCTGGGTTGGGTGACGGAGTACTTGATGCGTGCGGTCTCGGCGACCAACCGCAACTCCAAATACTGCGAATAATCGACGGGGATTTGTTCGTAGGTGCGGTTCGCTAAATGGGCGGTGTACAAGCGCTGGATGTCGTAGAGCGCTTCCAGTTCCGCCGTGGTGATGGTGGTTGTGTTGCCTCCACCTCCTCCGCCACCGGTACCCGTTCCCGCACCCATCGACCGACCGGCGTAGGAGCCGCTGACGGGATTGATCATGCTGCGTCCTTCAAACCCCATCATGGCGTTGGAAAACAGCGATTTGCTGGCGAAACTGCTGCGCATTGGACAACTGGGAGGAACCCCACGAAGCCGATCACCAAAAAAACCAACAAAAAGGCATACATATATTAGTTCATTATATAACGGTGCTTTTCCGATCAACGTCTTCCGCACATCACAAACAACACAATTCAATACAGATGTCGTCGTCGTTGTCGTCGTCAACACCACCCCCGCGGCGTGCGAAGAAACCGCGACGAGAGGTCCATTTGATTGCCGAGGGATCGTACGGTTGCGTGTTTTACCCGGGGTTGAACTGCCGCGGACACGTCGACACGCCCAATTACGTGACGAAATTGCAGGTGAACAAGCAGTCGACCCAAAACGAGTGGACGGTGTCGCAAAAAGTCAAGAATATTCCGGGGTACGCCAAGTACTTCGCGCCCATCTTGAAGCAGTGCCGGGTGCGGGTGTCGAAAGACAAAGCGGCCGAAGTGAGCCAGTGCGGCGTGTTGCGGAAAGCCGCCGCGAAAGCCCGGGATCCGGAGGCGGCGACGCCCCCCTCGTTGTCGGACTCGGCCGCGACGGAGTCGTCGTTTTGGTCCAACCCCGACAACGTGTTGCCGGCCAACAGCGTGGTCGTGTCGAACAAAATGCGCTACGTGGGCGAGCGGTCTTTAGGCAAGTTCCTGAAGTCGTTGTTTGCGGGCGCCGCCGCCGCCGATGTCGACGCGGTTAAAAGCAGCGGAACGAACGCGACGCCCCTGCCGCCGACGCTGGGGCTGTTCCGGTCGGCGTCGTCAAGTGCTACGGACACCGCCGGGCCGGCGCGTACGCTGCCGCTGCACGAATTCTGGCGCACGCACGCGTACGTCTTGAAGGGGCTGCACTTGCTGTGGAAGGAACAGCACATTGTGCATTTCGACCTGAAATCCAACAACATCATGTACGACGACCGCAAGGACCACCCGGTCATCATCGATTTCGGGTTGTCGATCCTGCACGACAAGGTGGGGCCGGCCAGTTGCCGCCACTACTTCTTCACGTTCGACTCCTACGATTTCTGGTGCATCGACGTGGTGGTGTGTTCGTACATTGCGCGGAAGGTGGGGGCGGAGCGAGCGAAGCGAGCGCACGTGACCGCGGCCGAACTGTCGACCATCGTGGACGTCTTTTTCCGGGGAAACTCCGTGTTGGAGGATCCCGCCGTCGACCCCGCCGTCGACCCCGCCGCCGCCGCCGGCTCCTCTTCAGCGCCGGTGGTGCACGCCTCGGTCACGACCACGTTTCCCGGAACCACGTCGCGCCGCCTGTCCGCCGACGAGTTCAAAACCCGCTGCCTGGCGTACTTCGTGCGCTTCGTGGATGCGCCTTGGTGGGACTTGTTCGAACACTTGCAGGCGTTTGCGAATACCTGGGACAACTACTCCACGGCCATGATTTATTGGATGGTGCTCGACGACGCCTACCGCGCGAACCCGTCGGCGTTTGCGAAGATGCAAGCCACCTACGGCAAGAAATACACGGCCTACGTTGCCCTGTTGGAATCCGTGATTTTCGCACTGCCGGACGAACGGCCCGACGCGGCACACACCCGGCGGCGCGTCCCCACCCTCTGAACGTACCCTTCTTCGGTGAACACACTTAGAGCCAACGCCACGAAACGAACCACACCATTTGTGGTTTTGTGGTTTTGATGGTTTTGATGGACACCTCTCAAATCCAACCCCACGTGCCGTGGACGTGGTTGCAGGAAGAAACGCAGCTCCTGGAATGGGGAAAACGGGGAAAACTGTGGGCGACGCCGGCCACACGGATCAAGTGTTCGCTGTGGTACGTCAACGTGCGTTCGGAATTGGTCGCGATGGAATCCTACGACCTGGCGCCAACGCCCTTGTTGGAGTGGTCGTGGTTCCGTGCCTTCGCCGAGGCGCATCCGCGACCGACACCCGTGAGTGGGGCTGCTGCTGCCCCCGACACCGACAACGAACGGTTTTTGCTGGAAGAAATCGCCTGGATCCGTCTGCCGGAAACCTTCGTGCCACATCCCTTGCCGTGTGCGGTGGTGAAATGGGCACCCCAATCGAACCACCCGTGGCCGCATGCGTTGCCCGTGTGGGAAGACCTCAATGAAATTGTGCTGGTGATGCGCGAGGACGTGCCCCTGGTGTCGATTTTGCGCAATCGCGGAACGAAGGACCCACGGAAAACCAAACGTGTGCGGTTTGCGGCGGCGGCTGCGGCGACCGGTCCCGCGCCGTCTCCTTCCAAACACCGGACCGCGCGACGCCGTAGGGCCCGACACGGCCCTTCTTCCGCCAAACCAACATAAACCTTTGCCTTGTATTCAACAGTAGTTTTGATTGTTGCATACAAATCTTCGTCGTGTGGTTGGTTTTGTTTTGTGTCTCCTGTTTCTTCTGCCGCATGTCTGTTGTTTCTGCTCCTGCGTCCACGTCGATTGTGGTCCCCAATGCGTTGTGCATCCCCCGCATCGAATGCAGTATATTGAAAAGCCAAATCTTTGCCACCTTTTGCAAATTGAAAATCGGAACCATCGAGAGCGTGGTGGAAATTCCCTTCAAGGACATGCCGCGTTACAAGCGCATCATCGTGAAACTGAAGTGGAACGATTCGGATTGCGCGAAATTCATGTTGTCGCGGTTCCGCGAAGACAAAAACGTGAAAATCGTGTACAATCCCCCTCTCCCTTGGTTTTGGATTTGTGTGCCGAACCGGTTGCACTGCAAACTCGACGACGCGACGACCACGTCTTTTCCGTCGACGTCTTCTCAGTCGATGTCTTCTCAGACATCTTTACCGTTGGCTCCCTCTCTTTCCGGTACTCGTTTTCACGTGGTGTCTTCCCCCGGTCCCGTGGACGGCTATCGTCCGAAAGACGACGACGAGGCTTTTCCGCCGTTGCGTCCGTTGGCGCCGGCCTTTCTGCCAACTTCGCTTCCGCCGCCGCCGCCGGACCAAAGACCGTTTCAAACACCTACTCCTCCTCCTCCTCTCCCTTCGACGTTGCCGATTGCGGCAGGGTTGGACGGATACGGCATCGAACGCGACCACTGCATCTTCTCGGGAAACACGCCGCATGGATACAAGTACGAAATGCAAATCTGGAACGAATTGACCAAATCGTAAGACCAGACCTCTCGGCAACTCAATCCCGCAGGGTCAGCTGGAGGAACTCGCGGACGGCGGGCACGAGGTTGTCGGTGTTATACGCGGGTTTGAACCATCCGCCGAAGGCAAAGAAGAAGCGGTGGGAATTGGCGTATTGGATTTCCTCGTGCAATAAGGCACACACTTGGCTGTACGCGCGTTGGTGCGACAACAATTCGTATTTTACATGTTCTTTGTATTTCATTAAATACAACAAACGATGACGTTCGCGTTGCTGCTGTTGTTGGGATGACGACAACGACGACGACGCTCCCCTCTCTTGTCGTGTGGTTTTCCAGCGGTCTTTGATGACGGCGATTTCGTTTTTGATGTCGCAAAACTGGACGAGCAAATGCGCTTGGAATTGGTCCATCTTTTTGATGGTGCGAAACAGGTGCATGTTGTGCAAAATGGGAAACAGGCGCACAGTGGGGCCGGGCAACACCAACGTGGCGGGCGTGGCCCAGCGGTCGAGGTGGTCGCGCATGCTGTTTTCGAGCTGGGTGACGAAGGCGGGCGAGGTGGCGGCTTCGTGGTCGAGGCTGCCGACAATGTTCTCGGTTTGCGCGTAGTAGTCGGCCAACATGCGGTGGCGGTAGGCGGTGACGGGGCCGTTGGCGTAGACCATGCGCAACAGCAGGGCCGCCGCGAAGGCGTTGCCGGCGCTGACGGCGATGGGGTCCCAGGCCTCCGCAAACGGCGCCAAAACCGCCAAAAAGACCATCGTGCCGAGCGCGATGGCCGTCGCCACAAAATGTTTCGTGCGTACGAGGTCGAAGGAATAGTGATGCAGGGCGGACAGGCCGTGCAGGAAAGCAACCATGAGGTCGTGCGGGTTGGCGCACGCACTGGCGTCCACTTGCGGAGCGTAGTACTTGGACATCAAGTGTTCGGCTTCGCGCGGCGTGATCTTTTTGGGGCCGGTACGTTTGGAACGGTGCGAGGACGTTGTTGTCGTCGTCGTTGCCATGGGCACCGTGGAGGGGGTGGTTGCGGGCACGTCCTCCTCGGCGGCCGTGTGCGTGAACGCCTCGTGAAGGGGGGGTGGGGGGGCGTCGTCTTCTGTTGCGTCGGCGCCGGTCCGCGGCCACTCGTGGAGCGCGAAGGACGCGTCGGCGAGGACGGACCGCGCTGGGTTGTCGATGTAGACAACGGCGTCGTCGTTGTCGCTGCCGTAGTTGGAGCCCACGGGGCTGTTGCTGAGGATGTAGAGATCGTCCAATTCGGCCGGTTCGACCAAGGTGGCGGGGAAGGACGTTGTGCGTGCGAAGCGTCCGCCGGCAGCGACGAACCCGTGCGCCACCAGACGAGGGGGCGGCTCGTGGTCGTGGTCGTGGTCATCGTCGTCGTCGTAGGTGCCGGTAAGCGGAATGTGCAAAACAACGTCTCCCTCCTGCGGCTGCTGTGGCGGCGGCGGCGGTTCCATTTCGCCAACCGTGGTGCGTTCGAAGGCCGTTCGCGGCGAAAGCGGGCGCATTGCGTGGGCGGTCCTCGGTGCATAACATAGTGCTGCACCACCGTTCTATGTATATGTTGTTTTTCGGTCGCGTTTCTCCAACGATTTTGTGCGAAAGAAGGTGCCCATAACATTCCCGGAACATTCCCGGAACATTCCAAGATTGATTGGTGGAGATTATATTAGGAAAAAAGAATACAACCCTTGCAGCGAAGGGGGGGCGTGGAGGTCACTTTTTAATTGCCGATACCAAGGTGGTGCCACGGTAGTGTTCCATAGTTTTTTTGCTTGTGTTTGCCAACGATGCCGAAAGTGGTGCGTACCGACGAAGATCTCATGCGTTTGCGTGCGTTGAAGCGCACGGCCCAATGGTTTTCCTTGAACCAGGAATTCACGTTGGTCACGACGCGCTTTAACAACGCGACGTGGGCGGCCAACAAGGCGATGCGCGACCGCAATCCGTCCGCGAAGACGGTGTACGCGTGCATGCGTCCGCTGCCGGCCAACATTCCGGCAGATATCAACTTGTTTGTGCTGGAGATGAACAATTCGACGAACCAGCTGTTGGGGATTGGGTTGGTGCGCAACCGTCCGGTGCTGGGCAAGTACGCCATTCACCACGACCCGCAGTACCAGTTCAATCAGTACGTGTTTTTGGGCAAGATGCGCATCGATCGCACGGAAATGGACGCCAGCGAGCAGGAATTTCTGCGGTTGTTGGAAGGCTTGTGCTTTTATGGCAGCATGCACAGCAAACGAGGTAGCGACATGACGCGCATGCCGGCCATGTTGGTGTACCGTTGTGCAGCCGAGTTCCAAATCAATTTGGGCGAAACCGTGGCGGCGATGTTTCGGCGTCGCATGCAGGCGGAACAGAACGAAGCGGTGGATCCCCTTGCGGTCGACGAGGGTGCCTCGTCTTCCTCTTCGGCGCTTGGACCTGTCCACGGACCAACTACCCACAAATCCATGGACGAGTGCGTGACGACGGGTGCGACGGAGGCGTCGTTGTCGGATTGGGAACAAGACGATGCCATTCGGCCATCGTGTTGTTCTGCTGCTGTTGCCGCTGTTGCGGATGCAGGTGACCTTCCGAGCCCCAAACGCGCGCGTGTGTGTGCGTCGTCAACCATGTCGCGGTTGCTGCTGGTGAACGACGGCATGGAAACGGAAGTGGACAGCGATTGCGAGGCCTGAAGGGATGGATGTGTGTGGTTGTTTTTTTGTTTTTGTTTTATTTTGTTGTGTTTGTTTTTGGTATAAAAGAATTATTGAATTATTTTCCAAAGATTGTTTTCTGCAAATTTCATTGCCATGGCCAATCCCTCTTCGGTGACGAACGAATACGACGTCAGCAAATACACGGATGCAGAATTGTACAGCATTTTGAATTTGGATGCGGCGGCGACGGACGGTGAGTTGGAAGCGAAGCTCTTGAGCCTGATACGCAAGTACAGTGGCTACGGCAACGCCGACGGGGACCGCATTGCGCAGTTCTACACGGACATGTACACGCATTTTTTCGATGTGCCGGGCATGGAGGCGGAGAACCCCACACCGCTGGCGGTGTCGAAACGGGTGGAAGAGGTGGCGGACAGCCAGGCGTTGGCGGTGAGCCAGGTGGCCATACAGCCGAAAGCAGACAGCAGCAGCAGCAACGGAAGCGGCAACGGCAGCAGCAGCAGCAACGGCAACGGCAACGGTGCCTTGGGCAAGGACGAGATCAAGTTGACGAAACCGGTGGATTACGCCAAGGACCGCTTGAATCCGCTGTTGAAGCAGAGCATCAAACGCATCATCAGTATTGACAGCCAGTACCGGGAAAACAAATCCAGTGCGTCGACGCAGTTCACGTTCAACTTGTCGGAGCCGTTGAAGGACGTGGTGTCCCTGAGCCTGTATTCCGTGCAAATCCCCTACACGTGGTACACCATCAACGGTAACTTCGGCGGCAACTTCATCTACATCAAGGGCCTCTCGCCCGGCATCGACAACGGCCAGCACGACTACAAAATCCAAATTCCCTCCGGCAACTACACGCCCGACGCCCTCGTCGCCCGCGTCAACGCCGCCATCCAAACCCTGCCGACGCTCTATCCGGGCGTCAGCTTCGGCCGCACCGCCGCCGTGTTCAACGACGGCATCCCCAGCTCGTCCGGCGGCACGGGCAAGGCGAAATTCCTGGTGGACATCACCGACGTCTACGGCGAGGGCAACTTTTTTTTGCAGTTCCCGCGGTGGACCTCGCCCGCCGTGTTCACGGAAAAGACCGAGGACAACGTCTTTGTCACGCGCACCAACCGCTTCCGTTCCATCGCCGGCTACCTGGGTTTCAACGACCCCACCCACCGCACGACCGGCATCTACTCGAACTATTTAACCGGGTTTTCCACGGGCGAGGGGTCCACCAAGGACGACGAATTCACTGTGACCCCGCAAAACGCGTCCTTCGATCTCGTGCCCTACGTGGGCGCCCACTACCTCGACGCCGTCGCCGCCGGCACCACCTACGTATCCGACGCTGTCTCCCTCACGCTGTGGGACGCGACCTACACGGCGTCCACGAGCCGCACCTACACGCGCGGCCAACTCGTCGCCTTGCTCGACACGGCGCTGAAGAGCCACCCGCGGCTCGACCCCAACTTTTCCGGCTGCACCTGGGTCGACATTTCGGGCCAGGACGCCGACGGCTTCGACCAATTCAACAAAGGCAACTCCTACCTCGCAATCCACTGCAAATTGAACAAGAACACCGCGCCGGTGGTTCGCAACCTCAAATTGGTGGCCCGCTTCCCCGCCGCCGCCGCGTCGGTCTTTACCAGCGACAGTTCCTGCTTCAAGATACCCACCGTGGCGGGCTTGGTGGACGCCAGCCAAAACGTCTTGTACGAACTGAACGACGTGCTCGCGGACACCAGCGTCTTGCAGACCAACTACGTCATCGTGGGGACCAACCAGCTGCAGTTCGTGTGCGTGGACCCCGCCTACGCGTCGGCGGCCAACCATTTCTTCGTTACGCTGCCGCCGTCGGTCATCGGCTACACGCTGCAGGACTACCTCGCGCAAACCAACGCCGCCTTGGCCGCCGTGCCCGAAATCCGCGGCACTGGCACCGGCACGACGACGACGACCATGTACTTGGGCCGCACCGACAACTACGTCTACTTGCAAGCCTATGTGCGAAAATCCTTCGGGAGCGCCTTCTACACGGTGCGGGGCACCGGCGAGATCGCGGCGATGTTCGATCTGCCTCTCACGGCCGACCCCTTGCAGGAGACCAACAACGTGTTTTCCAACAGCAATTACGCCTTCAACGGGTACGCGTTCGGGTCCGGCGACCGGCTGATCGTGGAGGCCGTGCGCAACGACCCCGGCCGCCGCGGCCTCGAACTGTTCGGCGGCTTCGACATCAGCTTCAACAACGGCATCGCCTACAACTCCGTGCAGCAGATGGAACTCTACCTCAACACGCGCATCACCACGTGGGCCGACACCGCCGGTCGCCGGCCCTTCGCCAACGCCAAGGTCGAGTACGTCGCCGGCGCGGGGTTCGTCCTCACGCTCAACGTGCAGGTCGTGCTGACGCAAAACGACTACCGGCTGACCTTTTACGCGGCCGACGGCAACGGCACGCCGCTGCCCGTGGAACTGAACAGCTGGAACACCAACCTCTACTTTTCCAACACGACGACGAGTCCCGCCACGACGAACTACGGCCTGGCGGACCCCCTCTACCAACAGAACAATGGCGCCTACTCGCTGATCCGCAGCAACTTCACCAAAAACGACAACCAAATTCCTCTCTACGACGGATCGGACAACTCGTTTTCGCTGGTGCCCTACGGAACCGTCGACGGGTTGCAGACCGCGACCGGCGCCTACACCGTGCGGATCGACCTCGCTCCGGGGTCCTACTCCGTGGTGTCGCTCCTCGACGCCATCAACGCCCAACTCGCGGCAAATCCTCTCACGGTCGGCAGCCGGTTCGAAACGGTCACGCTGCGCGGCCAACTGTTTGTGCAAATGCGGTGGAACATCAACCAGGTCTTTTCCACGAAGGACTACCAGCTGGTCTTCTACGACCCCATCAGTTTCGTGAGCTGCTACTCCGGCGCGTCCAGCAGCGGGTCGAAATCGATCCAAAACGCCACGTGGGACACGACCTTGGGGTGGATCCTGGGCTTCCGCAACCACATCTCGTACAACCTCGGCGACTTCGTCGACACCCGCTACGCCTACGACACGACCGACTTGGAGTACTACTTGACCGGCGCCGACAGCAACGTCTTCGTCTTGAACGGCGACACGGCGGTCAACACGAACCTGTACAACTATTTTTTGATTGTGCTGGACGACTACGTGCAGAACCACTTGAACGATGGACTCGTCACCGTGACGGGCCAGGACACGGTCATCAACCACGCCCCCGCCGTGTTCGTGTGCGACCCCGCCACCGGCCAAAAGATCGCGCGCCCCGTCGATTACGGCAGCCCCGGCGTCACGTACACGGAAAAACAGCTCTACGCCTTCAACCAACAAGTGCAGTCGGACGCCATCAAGAACCGCAGTTACTCGAAGGGGCCGTTCGTGCAGGACGTCTTCGGCATCATCCCGATCAAACCGGGAACCATCAACAGCGTGTACACCGAATTCGGCGGCACCCTGCAAAACCAACAACGCATGTACTTTGGGCCCGTGAACATCCACCGCATGACCATCCGGCTGCTCAACGACCGCGGCGATTTAGTGGATTTGAACAACGCCAACTGGGGGTTCTCGTTGATCTGCGAACAATTGTACCGCAACACGTGAAGTGTGTGTGTGCAATCTTTGCAGACGGTATATATATATATTGTTTTGTATTTGTGCGTACGTACATACGTGTAAGTGTTTCCTCTCATTGTGCACGAGCCAGCACGACCACCATGTCCATTCATCTGTTGAAACGCAAAACCGACGCCGTCCGCAAGACCCTGAGCACGGGCCAGCCGGTGTTTTCGCTCACCGGCGGCCACCGCAACCAGGGCTACGTGGGCCAAGACCTGCGCGGACGCTCGCTGGTGCGCAGCCTGTACCGCAACGGGGCGCTGAAAAACCACGGGGGCTGTTGTGGGCTGTTGCCTCTCGCGGAAATCCGCCGTTCCCCCGACCTGATGTGCGTGAACGACGCCGACGTCATCAAAGCGTCCACGGTGTCGACGCAGGGCATGTTGATGCAGAAACACCGGTGGTTGCGCCGGCCCGCGCCCTACGCCACGGTGAAACCCGACGACGGCCGCCACCTCGGCGAACAGGGGCTCTACATCAACATCAAGGCGCGCCGGGCCCTCCTGGCCGCCGACAATGTGGACGGCGCGTGTCCCGAGGTCGACCCGCCCGCCCGTTCCGCCGAATGCGAACTGTCCAAGCCCCAGCAGGCGTGTCCGCCCGTCAGCAAGCCGTGGACACGCTCCGGCAAGCCCGTGTACTCCGGCGAAGAATACATCCGCAAGTTGAACCGCAAATGCGCCCACCTCGACACCTTCGTGGTGCCCAAAGACACCCAACACACACCGTTTGCCTGCAGTCGTCTTATCGTGGCCGTATAATTATACATCGATTACACAACAACACACACACCATACACACCATACACACACATTCATTCATCTACTTGGTCTCCTGCGTGGGGGGTGGCTTGGCCGCTGCTGCCCCTCCTCCTCTCCACAACGGCACATGGTAGGTTTCGCACGGGAGGCGGCTCACCGAATTCAAGCGCGGGTCGCGTACCTCGATGGATTCCGTCATCAAATGAAACAGGTAGCTGGTGGGCCGCTCGTATTGGAATCCGCCGTTGTCCCGGATCGTGCGCACGATCTCCAGGATGGTATCCATGAAGTGGTCCACTTCGCTGTCGATGCACATCAGTTTGCGATGGATTGTCCGGACGATGTCGTGGGTGGCGGGGGTGACGCGCTGTCCATCGTAAAAGTACACCGGCAAGCTGAAAGTGCACAGGGAATCGCTCGGCGGTGCTGCTGCTGCTGCTTCTTCGGACATGTTGTGTTGGTGTTGGAGTTGTTTGCGATAAAAAAATGGAGAGGTCGTCGAACACGTGGAGTGCCGCCAATAGCGCACCTCTCATTTGAAGCGATTCTGTGCTGTGCTATGCACAGGACGCCTTGCTAAGGGATGTATGTGTTTTCCAAAAAGACACATACATATATTCATATATTCCGGGTTTCACGATGTCCACCGCCGAAGAAGAACGAGCGTACTTGGCGACGCTGAACGACCGCGAACTCCAGGCCTACGCCATCGCCAAGGACCATTTAGGGATGAGCTTCATGCTGGACAAGAGCAACGGGTTCCGCGAATGGAAACGGACGGCTCCGGCTGCTGCTGCTGCCGCCGCAGATCCCAAGGGAGCCACAGATCCAACGGCACCGAAGTAGCCGCGTTGCTTCATAGCCGCGTTGCTTCATAGCCGCCTTGTGCTCCATCAGTCGGATTGTCGTTGCAGCTGTTGCTGTTTTTTGAATTCCGCGTAGCTCATGTTGACGGGTGCCGCGGAGGGCAGCAAGTTGGTGGCGAATCCGTTGGTGGCGAAGACTTTGGGCGGCCGAAGCAACGGTTGGAAGTTGCGCGTGTTGCCTACATGAATGAACCGATTGACTTGTTTTTGTACTGTGGCCGCTGCTGGCAGTTTGTGTTTGGTTGTGTTGTAATCCTTAAATTTTGCGAATGGAAGACGGTTGTTCGTTGTGGGCTTGGGTTTGGCAGTAGCAGTAGCAGTAGCTGTAGCAGTAGCAACCGCGGGTTCCTGCTTCCGTTGCGTGGGCGCCGCCACGCTGCGCAACACCGATTCGTCCACAAAGAAGTCGCGGCAACGGTAGGTCAGCACGTACTTCATCGCCACCGCATTCAACACCTCGTAGGGCATCACGGACTGGTCACAATAGTACGCGAACCCCTGCTTGTACACATCGTAATGCATGTACACGTTGCCGCGGGGCGTGGGTTCCATCAAGACGCGTCGCCGCCAGGACGCTTCCCACGGGTTGTCTTTGTGCTGCAGTTCCTCGGCCAACGCTTCCGGCGAGAGGGCCTGCAGTTCCTTGGCGTTCTCGTTCCAATCGTGCGCCGACGCCAGCGGTTCCGCGAAGGTGGCCAGCAAGCGGTCTTGGTATTTTTTGCAAAAGGTTTCCTGCTGCATCGAGAGGGAAGGGGCTCCTCCCTGGTCGTTTTTGCCCTCCCCGGTCAAGTTCGTCGCTTCCGCTTCCAACAACAACGGTTGCTGCTGCTTGCGGAACAGTCCCCGGGACACGGCGGACCTCACCGCCGCCTGCATGCGGAACACCAAACCGCCCATCCAGGCAAAGAAATGCGGAAAGAGAAACATCGGTGTTCGTAAACGGTGCTTGGCGGACCACGCAAGTAAGTTAGAGCATACGCCAGCCGTTGTGTTTATATTGTATTTGTATTTGGTGGGCCCGGGGCCGCCACCATGGCTTCCACTTGCTGGCGCCGCAAGGAAAACAAGTCGCGCATTTCCGCTTCCATCACGGGCACGGGGATCACCTCGTAGTTCTTGCGGGGATTGTCGGGATGGATGCACACCAAACACAGTTCCGTGACGGTTTTGCCGTATTTCTGCTCCAGAATGGTCTTGTAGGTGTTCAACTGCAGGGCGTAGTGCCAGAAGTTGGTGTCGGGCAAGTGCCGGATGCAGTCCGTCGTGGCACTTTTCCGGAAGGGGCTCTCGTGGACGATTTCTTTGCAGCGCTTCCAGTCGTAGATGCGCAGGGTGCCGTCGGGGTTCAGGAAGACCATGTCGATGGAGCCGGACAACTTGAGCTCTTCGAAATAGACCATCCATTCGGTGCGGTAGGGCACGACGCCGGGGTGGTCCCGTTCGAAATCGCGGACAAAATTCTGGAAATACGAAAACTCGATGCTGTTGTTGGACACGTCCATGCCGTTCCAGTAGCACTCGATGTCGTAGTGCATTTGGGTGCCGGCGCTGGAGGCTTGGTCGCGGTTGGCGTCCCAACTGTCCAAAATTTGGCGTTCGGTCATGCCGTGGTACTTGTAGGTGGGGTCCTTCATTTTCGGGCTCTTCAGGATTTTTTTGACGGTGGCCTCGGCGTCGAAATGCGAAAAATGCGTGTGGTTCCAGGTCGTCACGGAGGTGTAGCCCCCCTCTCCATGCACCGTGTACACGTGCGGTCCTTCGTCGAATTCGATGAAGGGATCGCGTTCGTGGGCATGCAACGTGGACAAATACGTCGGCACCACCTTGGCTACTGCAGGAAGATCCGTGGACATTACGTGTGGTTGTGGTTGTGGTTGTGGTGTCGAGTTGTGTCGTACAAAAACAGAAAACCGAAGCGAACGCATACGGAACCTTTCGTTGGCAAGCTTTATGTGTATTTGTTGGTGCCGTGCTCACATACAAATACAAATACATCCAATCATTCATTCAAATTCACAGGACGCAATGACACGCAGGTTTTCCTCCAGCTGGGGATAGAGCCACTTCTTGATGTCGACGAGGCGACGTTCGATGGACACGCCGTTGCCGTTCACTTTCATCATCAGCAGCACCTTCTTGTCCATCATGCGGTCGTCCACGTCGGCGGGGTCCGAGCTGTCGCCTTTGGCCGCTTGCTGTTGTTCCGACCACGTCAAAAACGCACGGAGAATCGACTGCGACAGGTGCAGCGCCATCCGCTCCAGTTGGTCGTTGGTCATGGCGCGCCACACCGGTTGACGAAGCAACGTCGCCGCGGTGTCTGCGGTGGAGGTCGTCGCCGCCGCAGCCCCAGCCGCAGCTCCTCCTCCCCCCGTCGAGCTTTGCAGAAGGGTATCGATTGGCCGTTCGGCGGAATACACGTAAAACTGACCGGGTTTCTGCGTGAAGCAGCGAATGGGCAACTTCAATCCGCTTCCGACGGATGCCGCCACGTAGCTTTGGATGCATTCGACGATGCCCTGGGTCAAGTCGCGATGAATGGTCTTTTCCACCGCGTCGGGCCCGGCACGGCACTGGCGCCACCAATCCTCGAACGTGCACGCAGGCAACTGCGACGGCTGATTTAGCCATTCCAAGATGGCTTTCCGTTGACGCGAATTCACCAATTGGCGCAAACGCACCACTTCTTTTTCGGTTTTTTCCAACCGCGCACTGAGGTCTTGCACATAGCGAAAGAGTTCGCGGCCAGTGGGAATTTTGGTGCCGTGTTCGTCCATTTCGGGGGCGGGGTTGCGTCGACGGTGGTAAAAGTATTCGCAGCAACCGAGATGACGGTCGTATTCCTTTTGCAGTTTCCACGTGTGGTGACAAAATTTGCAGTATGTGCCGCCACCGCTACTGCTCACGCTTTTGGGACTGGCGCTCGCTGCCGAGGCCCCGGTGGGAGTCATCATTTTTGCTGCTGTTTCCAGTCAATCAATCCGCTCCTACACACTCACCCAAATTTCGCAATACCCTCTCAACTGTTGTTGTCAAATGGAGAGGCCGATGCAATCCTCTGCTGCTTCTGTTTGCGGTTGCTTTCGCAATGGCTGAGCCAAGATAAAGATCCCTCATGACGATTCCTTTTTGTCTGTTTTATGTATCTATACATAAAGTACGCCACGACATCTATCCACACGTCCTTTGCGGAAACCGGTTTGCATCGTCCCCATTGTTGTTTTTTTTTGGGCTCCTCGTTACCTCTCATGCAATCCGCTTACCCTGACAACAAAACCCTTTTCCTGGGACCGCACGTCACGCAATACGACGGCCACATGGTCATGACCAACGTCACCCCGCCCAGCAAACGAAAATACATCAATTTAGACACGGTTTTCCGCGACGAGTACGCGGAGTACGACGCCAGCGCGGTGGCGGTCTGCACCATCACGCTGCCGGAGCGCATCAACAACGTCAAGTCCATGATGGTGCGCAACATGGAAGTTCCGATCACCTTCTACAACGTGTCGGACAACATCGGCAACCACACCTTCGAACTCGAGGTCGTCAGCACGGGCACGCGCTACCCGGTCCTCTTGCCCAACAACGAATACACGGTCACGTCGCTGTTCGCCGCGATCAATGCGCAACTGCAGGCCGTTCCCAGCCTCGTCGTGCAGAGCGTGTCCTTGTTTGCGAATCCGGTGGGCAACGGCAAAACCATGGTACAAAACAACAACGGTACCGCGGTGGTTCGCCTGCATTTCGACACGTTGTCGCCGTCGACGCCCAAACGGTCGCTCGGGTGGCTGCTCGGGTTCCGTACGCGCACCGTGGAGGTGCCCGCCAACCACACCACCGTTTCCGAAGGCATCTACGAACTCACTACCTCTCGTTATTTGTATTTGATTGTCGAGGAATTCGTCGGGGGAGCGCCGAACTCCTTCTTGGCCCCGCGCACGACGTCGCTTATCCAGAAGAACATTTTGGCACGCATTGCGATCAACCGCTCCTCGTTTGGGTTTGGGTCGTGGTTGATTGCCAACAACTTCAACGGCTTGCTGTTGAGCGATCGCCGCGTGTACTCCGGCAAAGTCGATTTCCAACGGCTGCACCTGAAACTGGTCGACGAGTGCGGCGTGCCCGTCTGCTTGAACGGTGCCGAATATTCCTTGTGTTTGGAAGTCGAATACGAATGAAATGGAGAGGCAAGCAACCAAACTTGTCATCAAATAAATTCATTAAGTTTACAGTTTATTTGCATCGCAGTGTTCCAATATTGAAAACAAATAATGGTTTCGATAGACAGAAGGTTGCAGGCTCATCATCGGATGCAAACGAAAGCCGTCGTACATGAGTACACCCTTCAAGTTCCGTTGCAGCAGACGAATTCGTTGCGTAGGGCCATCTTCAGTGGTCACGTATTCTTGGTAAAACGCATATATTTGTTTCATGCATTCCATGATGGTCGTTGTTTGCCCACCGAAAAACACGTCTCCTGTTAATGTCCACTCCGCGTCGAGTGGACACGTCACCACCGACGGTTCGCGGAACAGGATTTGATTTTTTTCCTGCAGCGTCAACGCACGTGTACACAAGTCCCAATCGTTCATACATGCGTGGAGTTCGGGATCTTCCGTCACCTTCCAACAGAAATATACAGTTTTCCAGGAAGGGTTCTTTTCCCAGCGTTCTTCTTCGGATTTCGCGTCTTCTTTTTCCATTTTTTCAAATTAAATTATGGACATCGCGAACAGGTCTTGGCCCTGCAGTGCAATTTCCACCAAAGGGTGTGTTCAAAAACCAAAGAACACGGAAAAAAAATTACATGAACAGGTCAATTGGAACAGTACATATATAGCCAAAGGACAAACCCGTTTCATGGTAGCTAAAATTGCACTGCTGATTCCCTCGACGTCGCGGGGACGCGACGAATGGACATCCGCCAAAGACACCTATTTGTACACCCACACCTTGCGCACGTTCGCGATCACCTACAACAAAGGTCCGTACGAATACTGTTTTTACATTGGCATTGACCGCGGCGACCGGTTGTACGATTCCGAAGAGGTCAAGGCGTTTTTTCGGAGATTCGTGGGCGTGCTCACCCACGTCACCATCGAGTTCGTGTACATGGACGGCATTGCGAAGGGCCATTTGACCGTCATGTGGAACCGTCTTTTCCAACGAGCCTACGACGACGGCTTCGACTTCTTCTTCCAATGCGGCGACGACATCGCGTTCGAAACCGCCGGCTGGGTGGGGGACTGCGTGGCGGAGTTGGAACAGCGCAACGGCGTCGGATTGACCGGCCCCATCAACAACAACAGCCGGATTTTGACGCAGACGTTCGTGTCCCGGAAGCACATGGACCTCTTCGGGTACTACTTTCCCCCCGAAATCATCAATTGGTGCTGCGATGACTGGATTAACTGGGTCTACCAGCACTTGGGTGCGTTTTGTCCTCTCCGTCAACATTTGTGCCTGAACGTGGGCGGGGCGCCCCGCTATGTCATTGCCAACGACCCCGAAAAGCAGCGACACCTGGCCCGCACCGTCGTCGAACTGCGCGCCCATTGCCAGACCCTGGTGCAACGGGACCTCGCGCGCGTGGCCGCCCGCTCCTCCGCGGATCCGATTCCCCATGCCTAACGGCACGGTGACCAATTTCCCCCCGTTGAGAGGTGCCTCTCTTTTTTTCGGAAATCTACCCTCCGAAAAACAGAGATGAAGGTGTGTGTGTGGGGGGGGGCGCGCAGTGTACCTGTACCTTTGCCACTGCACGCCGTGGTCATTTTTTGATACCGGTGTTTTTGTGCTATCACTACCACCGCCACTACCACTACCACCGCCACCGCCACTATGTCTGCGTTGCACGAAGAACACGATTTATCTGCAGAACCCTACGAAGAACCCGGAGTGGCTGCGGTTGGTACCAGCGTTGGTACCAGTGTATTTGCATCGGAATCGGCATCGGAATCGGCAACCGTTGCGAGCCGTAGCGAGGGACCTTTGCCGCCGCCGCGGAACAGCACCTACGCCTGCTTCCAGCACCATCCGGCGTTGGCGAAGGCCTTCGCGTCCTTGTCCACGGACCAGCAGTACGCGTTCGCGCAGTTCGCTGCAGGAAAAAACATTTTTGTGACGGGACCGGGCGGCACGGGAAAAACGCGGTTCATCCAATTCCTGGTACAGTTCATGGAATCGCGGGGCATTCCCCATCAGGTTTGTGCGATGACGGGGTGCGCGGCGGTGTTGTTGAACTGCAAAGCCAAGACCATCCATTCCTGGAGTGGCGTGCGGTTGGCGAAAGGAGATGCCGAAGACACCATAGCACGTGTGTTGCATCAACGTGCGTCGGTAGCTGCATGGAAAAAACCGAAAGTGCTGATCGTGGACGAAGTGAGCATGTTGTCGAACAAACTGTTTGGTATTTTGGACCACATCGGCCGTGCGATTTTTCGGGTGGGTCGGCCCTTCGGCGGGTTGCAGCTGGTGTTCACGGGGGATTTCTTCCAGTTGCCGCCCATCGGCGACGACGGCGACCCCACGAGCGGCGAGTTTTGTTTCCGGCACCCGCGGTGGGCCACCACCTTTCCCAGCAGCCAATGCATTGAACTGCGTACCTTTTTCCGTCAACAAGACCCCCGATACATCCGCATTTTGCAGGAAATTCGCGAGGGGCGGGTGTCGGAGGAGAGTGTGGACACGTTGCGCCAGCGCATGGTGCGTCCCGACCCCACCGGTGTGCCCCCGACGCAATTGTTCCCGCTGCGTGCCAAAGTGGATTCCATCAACTCGACCTGTTACGGACGCTTGGGCCACGAGGAAAAATCGTACCTGCCCATCGTGCAAACGGACGCGTACCAGTACGTGGAGACCGGCCAGCCCATCCCGGCGTCTCTGTTGACGGCGTGCCACCAGCTGGGCGCGGCCGTGATCGACATGGAGGTGTCGAAACTGCTGGATTCGCTGCAGACGGAACGGACGGTGCGTTTGAAGAAGGGGGCGCTGGTCATGTGCACCGCCAACATCGACGTGGAAAACGGCATTTGCAACGGGTCGCAGGGGACGATTGTGGATTTCGTGGAGGTGACGACGGCGCTGCCGCCCAAACCCGGCGATGCGCAGGAAGCGTTCCGCGTGACGTGTGTGCCGGTGGTGCAGTTTCTCGACGGCGTCCAGCGCCGCGTCGGCATGTTTTCGCGCCAGAGCGAAGAGTACCCCACCGTTGTGGTGAGCCAGATTCCTTTGCGGTTGGCCTGGGCGGTCACCATCCACAAAAGTCAGGGAGCCACGTTGGATTTGGCCCAAATCGACATTGGCAAATCCGTGTTTGAACACGGGCAGTCGTATGTGGCGCTCTCGCGGGTGAAGACTTTAGATGGGCTGTTCCTGTCGGACTTTGACCCCGAAAAAATCCGTGCCAATCCCCAAGTGGTGGAGTTTTACCGCAGCTTTCCCCGCCCAGACACGGGGGCGATGCACGCGTACATCGACCGCACTTTGGTGGCGTGCTTCGGAAAACCGGGGCCTGCTGCAGCCACCACCGTCGCAGCTGCTCATTCCACGCCGCTGACCAAACGTACGACAAATGGTACGCTGGGTGCTGTGGCCGGAACCTTGGGCGAGTTGAATCACATTCTCGGGGGACCTTCCGCAGAGAGCGACATCAAGCGAATCAAAATGGATTATGCCAAACCGTCGTTTGGTCGGACGAAACGTGGATGATGGGTGTGTGTGTTTGCTGCGGTGTTTGTGTTTGTATCACTGAATTGTGTATTTTTGTAACAATGGGTAATGATTTGTTCCTCATGTATTTATGTGCCGACACATAGTATACGGAAAACGCACACGATGCCCGGTTCCAGCATATTGCCTGTGGCCCTGCACAAGGGCAAACTGTATTTTTTGTTTGGGAAGGAGAACCCCCTGGAGGACAGCGCCCACGGGTTTTCGGATTTCGGTGGCGGCATCGACGCGGGGGAAAAACCGTTCGAAACGGCCATGCGCGAGGGCAGCGAAGAATTGACGGGGTTCTTGGGCACGCCGGACCAGATCCGCCAGCACGTGCGCCGGACGGGCGGAACCTTTGCCTTCACCCACACCAACGCCACGAATTCCGCCCTCAACTACACCGTGCACGTCATGTGCTATCGCTACGATCCGGAACTGCCGTTCTATTACAACAACAACCACCGTTTCCTCTGGGACCGCATGAACCGCAAACTCCTCAACAGCACCAAACTGTTTGAGAAAATCGAAATCCGTTGGTTTTGTGAAGACGAACTGCAGAAATGCATGCCCCAGTACCGGCCGTTTTACCGCGAAATCGTGGCCACCATGCTGCAGAAACTTCCCGAGATTCGACGATTCATCAAAAAGTCCCATGGCAAGTTGCCGGTGGCGGCTGCCTCCACGCATCGCCGTCGCCAAAGCAGTCGTCGCCGCCAAAGCCGTCGCCGTCGATCTTCTGTGTAAAAAACGAGAAGGGAAAATCTATCTGATTATATGAAGTCTTTTCTCCTTTTTTTCCCCACTTCCATAAAACTTACCCCGCTTTCCCTCATGTCGTCGTTTGGAACGGGATGGAAAAAATACGGCGGGGTCCACCAAATGAACCAATTGAACAACGTGAGTGTGTATTCCATTGCCTCCGACGTGCTCACCTTGCGCCAAGGATACTACGGCGCCTTCGATGTGTGCGGCGAGCTCCACGTCTCCGACAACGCCCGTTTCGACCGGTCCATTTTCAGTGAAAACCTCTACGTGCAGAAGGACGTCTCCGCCAACCGGCTCTTCGTCGAAAACATCACCGTGCACAACTCCGACGTCAGCGTCTTCGGCAACCTCCACGTCGCCACCGGCGACTTGACGGTGTTTAACGATTTAGATATCCGCGGCAACGTCCACTGCAGCAACGCCGTCTACCTGGGCGACTCCGGCCAGGCTTTCTTCTACGGCGCCGCCGGCCCCGCGGGAAACGTGGGCCTGAACACGTTCGCTCCGGCCGCTGCGTTCGACGTCTCCAGTGCGCAAACCACGGCCTTGCACGTGGCCTCTTCGGGCGCCGACGGCCGCGTGATCGGGGTGTTTGAAACGGCCGCGCAACACCACGCCGTCGTTGTCGAAGCCTCCACCGATCGCGCCGAGGTACGCTTCTGCGTGGACACACCGTACGGGTCGTCGTCGTCGTCCTCAACCGAATACGACGCCGCCGTACAATACCGCGCGGGGGGAACCTTGGTGCTGGATGTGTCGGACAACACGCAGGTCCGGTCGCGCATGACTGTCTTTGGCCGCCGCGACACGGACCCGGCCGCCGACCTCCCTCCGGTCCACCTGATGGACGAAACCGTCACGATCTACGACTCTGCGGCTGCGGCGGCTGCGGCGCCAACCGAAACAACAGTGTTCTTGCCGGACGTCTACGACAACTCCGGGGCCCGCACCGGCAAGGCGATGGCCCTCGTAGGAACCGCCGCCGACGACGCCACCACGTTTGTGCATTTCGTCACGCCGACCGGACGGGGCATGGCCCTCGGCGGCGGAGCCTACCCCGTGGAGAACGAAACCGACCGCTCGTTCGGGACCTTGGGCTGGGCCAGTGCCGACCCGTCGTCAAACGCCTTCCTCCCGGCCATGAACTGGGTCACGGGCCGCAGCCGCACCCACCACAAGATGACCGTGGGCGTCAACCGCCACGCTCCCCATTCGCACGGACAATACGTGCTGGACGTCAACGGGCCCGTGCACATCCAACAGGGCGACGTGACCGCGGTGCACACTGCGGGATACGAAATCGTCCGGTTCGACAACTCCAAGGGAGACTTCGGAGCGTCGATGCTGGCGGTGGCCGTCGGCTCGCCGTCCACGGCCCAGGCACCCTTCAAGCAACAAGTGACCTATTCCGTCGACGCCGGCGAAACCTGGACCACCTTTGTCTTTGATCTGTGCGGCACATCCTTCGAAACCAACGGCGTCACCGTACGCGACGTATGCGTGGTCGACAACTCCTTTGCCCTCGTCGTGGGCGGACTCAACTTTGCCTTCTTTTCGCGCCGTTACGTCGACGCCACCGCGTGGCTGCGCATCATTTTCCCGTCCACCGGCACTGCGCCCTCCGAAATATTCGCAGTCTATGTGCATCCTCTGCAGAACCGTGCCTTCTTCGGGTACACCAACCGGATCGTGTGGACGGATCTTGGCACCTTGGTCTACACCGACAACGACGGCTTGACCCCCGAAGACCTGTCCTTCAATACGCTCTCGCTGCCTGGTTCCGGTTTGCGGTGTTTGGCGGGGGACGGCGGCGTGCTTTGGCTGGTCTACGGCACCAAACTGCTCAAGTACGTCGACGTCGACACCGTGCCCGTTCTCCAGCCTTCGGCCACCTACGACGCGGGCATCAACTACACGTCGCTTACCGTCTTGCCGAACAACGGGGGGCTCACCGTGTGCGCCGTGGGGGGCGGCAACCGCCTCTCCTTCACCCGTGACGGCGGCACCACGTGGACCACCGTCGCGGTCGACGGCGCGGAAACCACGCTCGCGTGTGTTTGTTTGCTTGACGCCAACAACGCCCTCGCGGTGGGCAAAGCCGGCGTCATCCTGTACTCCACGGACGGGTACCTCACGTGGTCGCCGGTTCCCTACGGCCAATTGAACACCTCGGGCAACGCGGACCGGTTGCTCGATCCCCGGTACGACTTGACCAACCTCTCGTGCATCGACAGCGCCCACTTTTACCTGACGCAAACGCGGACCCGGTACGTCCCCGGCACCGGCGAAGCAGCCACGGCGGGCCAGTCGCGGATCTTTTACCTGCACCTGCCGAACTTGTTCCTCAACGACCAGAACTATGTGCTCGACGTCTCCGGCAGCGTGCGCGTGGCCGGCGATTTCCAACTGGCTCGCGGAAGCGACGCAGCGGACGTGGCCCGTCTCCTCGCGGACGCCGCCACGGTGCATCTCCTGGACACTTCCCCCGTGACCACACTCTACGTGGGCGGGGGCACCGACGCGATGTATTTGGGTTCGCGCCAAGGCGGCAGCGGCGGCGGCCACAGCAACGTGTTTGTGACGTCGTCCACCTTCGACGTCGCCGGGAACAGCCGGTGGCGCGGTCCGGAACACACGGTGGCCGGCAACCTCTCGCTGGAACAGTCGCTGACCGTGGAGGCGGAGGCCACCTTCCGCGGCGCAGCCGTCTTCGAACAGACCGTCGATGTGCAGGGGAACGCACACGTCCATGGACTGTTGCAGAGCCGGGGGAACTTCGCCGTGTTGGGCGAGACGGCTTCCTTCGCCGTCGATGCGATCGTGGGACGCGACTTGTACGTGACCGAAACCACGGTTCTGCAGGGAAACCTCTTTGTCGAACAAGGCGCCACGGTGTACGGGTTGTTGGACGTGACGGACGACGTGGTGGCACGGCAGGACCTGGTGGTGCTGAGCGACGTGTCCGTGAACCACGACGTGTTCGTGGGGGGCACGATCTTTGCGAATTACTTGGAGGGGCTGCAGAGCTCCACGTTTTCCACCCCGGACATTTACATCGGATCCACGAACCTGGTCGACTGTTCGTCGCGCAACATCAAAATCGGCAACTTCAACAACCGCATCGACACGTCGAACCAAATCTTTTTGGGCGGACCCAGCGACACCGTCACCATCGACGGCAACGTCACCATCCGGGGCACGGTGTCCCAAACGCAGACACAGAACGTGGAGGCCGGCCCCTTCCTGTTTTTGAATTCCGAGGCGAAACCGGCGTCGTCGGGGGGCTCCGGCCTCAAAATCGGAGACGACGGGCGCAAGGACGCGGGCTACGTCGTGGTGTCCGACGACCGCCAGGGCTTCGTGCTGAAACCGACCCTGCCCACGGACGACAACGTGGTCAAATTCAACGTGGTCCAGACGGTGTTGCCGGCGTCCTTCTCCACCGGCCTCGTCGGCATCACCCGGCTGAACCCCGACGTCGCCGACGCGTACTACTCCCTCTCGACGTCGGCGATCGACCCCAGCAACATCGTTCTGAAAAACAAAACGCTCGGCTACGACGCCGTGCAAGTCATCGACACCAGTTTCAGTGTGCTGGGCAAACTGCTGGTGGGCAACGCACAAACGAATCCGGATTGTGCTTTAGTGGTAAACGGCAACGTCCACAACCCCAACGGCTACATTTGGCAGTTTTAATGTCTATCGTCTCGGCCCGAAAGGGCCGGGAGACATGCTCTGTTTTGTGAAACACCTAAGGCAGGCGTAAAGGCACCCGTAGGGTGCCGAACCGCTCGGCGCCTTCGGCGCCTTGGAGCAGGGCAAGCCTGCCCGCCTTGTGAAACAGAGTAGACATCGACTTCTCTTTTTCTTTGTGATGCCCCGGGGCCAAGGCGGCAGAGCCGCCGAGCGGTTCGGCGCCTTCGGCGCCTTTACATCACAACGAAAGAATAGAGGTTGAACCGGGGTTTTTGGATGGGTTTTCCGGTTCCATACGTTTTTTTTTTATCAAATTCAACCCTCCATCACAGGGAAAATGTGTTTGAAAAAAAAAGAAGAATTACAATATAGTGAACAATTCTCATATTATCCGGTAAACCATTGTAACATCTGATGTCGGATTGGTTGGCTTTTTCGAATACGTCGAACCGGTGGAAGCAATCGTATGTGCAAGGCTTCCTCGACGTCAGCGGCGGGCCGCTGATTTTGCGTGAAACCGCCGACGCCTCGTTCAATGGCAACCTCCGGGTACGCCAGAACCTCGTCTGTTCCGGCGTCGTTCTTCAGAAGGCCAACACCGTCGCCACCACGGCGTTCACGCTCGGCACCGGCACCGTCCAAGCGCCCATCTACAGCACCTACTTGGTGGCCACCGCTGCCACCACCACCATTGCCCTGCCGCCCATCACGGAATCCCTCCGTGGAGCCGTCCTGAATTTCGTGAAAACCAACAACCCCGGTATCACCGTAAACTTTGCGCCCAACGGCACCGACGCTTTCGTGAATAATGGCGCCACCAACCCCGTGACGCAGTTCCGTCTCGTCCCCTTCAAGACCAGCGTCGCGTTGCTGGCCGCGGGCAACACGTGGATCGAGGTGGGCTCCAGCATCGGCAACGACCTCAGCCTCAACGGCAACCTGGTCGTGGGGGGGCAGCTCACGGTGGCGGCCGGACGCACCGTGTTGCGCGAAACCGACGTGAACGGCAACCTGGCCGTGGCCCGGTCGCTTGCGGTCGGCAACGCCCTGACCGTGGGGGGCAACGTGGTGTTGACCGCCAGCAACGCCGCCCTGATTGTACGCGGCGGAGGCTTCTATCCGTACCAAGCGGCCACCGCGCTCAACCCGTCCGCCACCGGCCTGTTCGTCGGCGACAACGGCCAGTACCGCCAAGCCGCGTCGGCCTACACGGTGGCGGTCGGTGCGCGCGCCCTGGAGGGCAACACCACGCCCAACGGCCTCGTGCTCAACACCGGCACCAACAACGTCGCGGTGGGCGCGTCGGCGTTGCGGGCCAGTTCGCTCGGCAGCTACCAAGTGGCCGTGGGCACCAACGCCGGACAAAACAGCGAATCCGGGAGCCAGTCCGTGTTTGTCGGTGCGTATGCCGCCTCCAGCGGGTTCCAAACCAGCCAAAGCACCAACAACGTTGTGGTCGGCCACTACGCCGCCGCCGTCCTGGGGGGCACGCCCGCCGTCGAGTACGCCAACGTCGCGGCCGTGGGCGCCTTCGCGCTGCACAACGCCGTCCCAAACGACCCCGCCACCGTCGTGACGGGCACCACCGCCGTGGGCGCGCTGGCGGGGGCCTCGGCCACCAGTGCGACCTGCAGCACGCTCGTCGGCCACTTGGCGGGCCAATCCCTGAACGCCGACTTCGGCACCGCCGTGGGGTACTTAGCCGGAAAAAACAGCAGCCAAGCCCACTACTTTACGGCGGTGGGCGCCCAGGCGGGCCAAAACGCGGGCCTGTACTCCACCTACTTGGGCGGCAACACGGCGGGCAACTTCCGCAACAGCTCGGTGGTCGGGTACGCCGCCGCGGCCGCGGCCGACTACGAGTTCGTCGTGGGCGGCGACGACGGAAACGGGGCCGGCGCTATGCCGCTGTTGACGTTGCCCAACAAAATGAAAGTCGGGGGCGTGCAAGTGCTCAACACCAACACCCTGCTGCAGTTCCGCTCGGAGGAGAACGTCGTCGTGGCCGCCCCCGCGCTCACCGTCACGTTGCCGGCGCCGAACGCCGTCCGCGGCCAACTCAATTTGGGCGCGCGCTTCCGGTTCCAAAAAACCTTCACGGGCCTCTGCACGGTCAATGCACCGCCGGGCCAGACCATCTTCTACTTGGGCAACAGCTACGCGTCCTACGTCTCGCCCGCAGGCGAATATTCCGTGACGATGGTCTGCGTCGGGACCGTGGGCAACACGTGGCTCGCGGTGAACGCCCAAGGCGTCGACATGAAAACCACACAAAGCATTCAGGGTGTGAAAACGTTTGTGGCGAGCCCGGTGTTCGCCGGGGGAGCCCAAATCGCCGGCAATCTTGCCGTCGCGGGCGTGAGCGCCCTCGCCGACCTCGCGGTGGCGGGCAACGTCGTCGTGGCCAACAACGGCAACCTCTCCGTGCTCCCCGGCGGCGCGACGAACCTCGGCGGCGAACTTTTCGTGGCCGGCAACGTGCGGATGACCGCCACCGCCTTCCTCACCGCCGTGCAAACGGCGGGGAACGTCCAGGTGGGCGGCAACCTCGCCGTGTTGCGGGGCGACACCCAGCTCGCTACCTTGACCGCACAGGGCAACGTCGTCGTCGCCAACGGCGGCAACCTCTCGGTGTCGGGGAACACGTTGCTGAACAACCACGCACTGATTCAACAAACCTTGACCGTCGGCAGCGACGTGGCGCTCGGCGGCAACCTCGTGCTGCTGCAACTGCAACAACAGCCGATGCCGCTGGTCAAGGCCTCCACGGTCGGTTTCACGGGCAACGTGGACGTGGCCGGCAACGCCGTTGTGCAGACCGATGTCACCGTGCGGACCGGCCACGTCGTCGTGCGGTCGGGCAACCTGTTCGTGGGCGGGTCCAGCGCCTTGGCCAACGTGCAAACCGCCGGCAACTTGACGGTGAACGGCCAGGCCGCGTTCGCGCAAAACGTGCAGACCGCCGGCAACTTGGCGGTGGCGGGCAACGTGTCCGTCACGGGGCGCCTCACGGCGTTGACGGGGCAACTCAGCGTGCAGGGCAACGCGGTGGTGGGCAACCTGACCACCGCCGGCGCGGTCACGCTGCTGGGGGGCGGGTTGTTTCCCTTGCAGGCCAATGTGGACCTGGCCACCACGGCGCGCACGGAGGCGAGCGTGTTCGTCGGCGACACGGGCCAGTTCCGCCAGGGTTCCTCGCTGCGCAACGTCGCCGTGGGGGGCAACGCCTTGCGCGGGGACGCCGGCGCCGCGAACGGCTACCTGAACACGGGATCGAACAACGTCGCTGTGGGGGTGCAGGCACTGCAGAACACCACGACGGGTGCGTCGCAAGTGGCGGTGGGCTTCCAAGCGGGTCGGATGGCGACGGCGGCGGCCCAAAACGTGTTCGTGGGCACCGCGGCGGCGGCGATGGGGTTGAAGGACGCGGGTTCCGTCAACAACGTCGTCGTCGGGGACAGCGCGGTGTCGACCACGACGGGCAACATGGCGAACGTGTGTGCCGTGGGGGCGTCGAGTCTGCTGTTGGCGCCCAGCAATGCGGCCTTGGACGGGTTGACCGCGGTGGGGGCCTTCGCTGGCCAGTCGGCCAGCTCGGCGGTCGGCGCCACCCTCGTTGGCTTCCAAGCCGGCACCCAACTCGCCTCCGACTACGCCACCGCCGTGGGCTACCAAGCAGCGGCCCTCACGTCCAACGCCTCCCTCAACGTCACCGCCCTCGGCAATTCGGCCGGCCAAGCGGCGGGCACCAACTCCACCTACCTGGGCGCGCTCACGCGAGGCACCTACCAAAACGTGACCGCCGTGGGCTACAACGCCCAAGCCAACGCGGACTACGAACTGGTGCTGGGCGGCGACGACGGCAACGCCGCGGGGACGCTCCCGGTGGTGACGCTGCCGTACAAAATGCAAATCGGAGCGGTCCAACAATTCACTGGCACCACGCCTATCTCCCTCTCCTTCCGCACCCCCGAAAACGTGTTGCTGATTGGGAAAACGTCGACGGTGAACTTGCCGGTGTGGGACGCGGCCCCCCGCGGCCAAGCCCACGTCGGCGCCCAGTTCCGCCTGTTCAAGGCGTTCTCGGGCGACGTCACCGTCAATGCGCCCAACGGCGCCATTATGTACAACGGCAACTCGTCTTCGTCCTCCTACGCCTTCGGTGCCAACGAATACTACGCGCAGTTCGTGTGCGTGTCCAGCAGCGGCAACCTCTGGGCCGCGACCGAGGTGCAGGGGGTCGACTTGAAGTCCGCACAGACCATTGCAGGCGGCGACAAAACCTTCCGCGCCAACGTCGTGCTGGCCGGTCCCACGACGACGTTCGCATCCAACAACGTCTTCTTCTCGTCCAACGTGGTCGTGTCGCCGCTCTCCATCGCGGGCAACGCCGTCGCCACCTTCAGTGTGGGCAACGTCGTTCTCAACCGGTCGTCGCCCATCGTCACCGCCTCCGGCGATTTGGTGGCTCCGTTTTACCAGTCCTACTACGTCAAAAACCTCGCCGACATTTCGCTCAATCTGCCGAACATTGCCGCCTCTCAATTTGCAGGAAGCGAACTCTCCTTTTACAAGGACGCGTCGTCCGTCAACTTCAACGTGACGCTCACCCCTACCACTGGCGAGTACGTGCTGCCCTTCGGCGCCAACACCTTCGCCTCAAACTACGCCTTCTCATCGGGCAAATCCTTCGTAAAATTCGTCGCCAACAACGGCGTCTGGTACGAATCGGGCGGGGGAGCGTCGTCGTCGTCGTCGTCGACGGCCAACGGCCTCACCGTGAGCACCGGCGGCGCGAGCATTGCCGGCACCTACCCCGGCACGGCCTACACGCTCAACGTGACCGGCAGCGTGATCGCCACCTCCTACAACGCGTCCTCCGACCGACGCCTCAAACGCAACATTCGCCCCCTCTCCTCCCAATGGGACACGATCCGCGGCATCGAACCCGTGGCTTTCCAGTGGGCCGCCGACGGACAGCCCGAATACGGGTTCATCGCCCAACAAGTGTACGATGTGTTTCCCGATTTACGTCCCACCTTCCCCCAGCAACACCCTCTCTCTACGGCGGATGCGCCGGTGGACACAGCGGGAAACCCTCTCTATTACGCCTTGGATTACGGCCGCATGACCCCCTTCTTGTGGCAAGGGGTGCGCGAATTGATGGACAAGGTGCAACGATTGGAAGAAGAAGTGCGCAAGCTGCGAGAGGAACGATCGTAATCCATACACCCATGGTTTCATAATTCCGATTGTGTTTTTTTGTTCCACTGAAAAACATAATCCTTCTGCTCCGTTTATTGAATTCTATGGAGAGGACAGATGAGTGCAAATTGCCTTTCATATTTTCACATCACATCACGTACTTTCCCCACGACATACCGCGCGCGGGTTCGTAGTTTCGGGTGGCAAGTTCCACCAACTTTCCCTGAGCTATCCATTCCCTCCAAATGCGAGAGGGACCCTCATTGAAGGAAGCCACCCATCCGTCCACGAACATGGTGTCGTCCATGATCACCACCGTGTCCGCGTGGGCCAGGCGGCGGCAGTTCTCCAGGTCCGCTCGGGCCTGTTCGTAGTCGTGCCCCCCATCGATGAAAATCAGATCAAACTTGGTGAGAGGATACATGTCTGCAAACGACTTCACGGTTTGCGCGCTGTCGCCCAAGATCAACTCGTGACGGCCCGGAAAGCAGGCGTCCATGTACTGCTTGCCGATGTGCACGTAATCGTGCACTCCCAAGTCAAAGGAGGTAAGGTGCGATCCCGGACTGTTTTTCAGGAAAATTTCGGCCGAATGACCGGCGTTGAAGCCGATTTCCATGATTTTTAGGTTGCGTTGCCCGCAGAGTTGGGCCAAATCCTTCACTTGCGCGGCCACTTGCTGGCTGTAGCCCTCGAACTCGTGCAAATGGTGGGTATTCAAAAAGGTTTTTAGATCCATGGTTCAATGACCAAACACGCAAAGACATACAGTGAGTGTATGTGTACTACGAGAGGTCTTTATGTGTTTCCAACCTCTCTATTTACTTATAAAACAACCATTGAATGAAGTGTCTTCGTGGAAACAACAACCATCATGGACCCCCTTGGGAGGATAGTTTTGCAGGAAACATCCATCCACAAGAGTATTTTTGGCCATTCATAGAGAGGTGGTTTACAAACCACACCTACCTCTCTATTCACTTGCAAAACAACCACGAAATGGAAGGCCTTCGTGGCAACAACAACCATCATGGACCCCCTTGGGACGATTGTTTTGCAAAATGATTCCCCCACACCGTTTTTTTTGCGTAATAGTAGAGAGGGTGGTTTACAAAACAACACCTACCTCTCATTTTATTTGCAAAACAACCCTTGAATAGAGTAACGTCGTGGAAACAACAACCTCCACGGACCCCCTTGGGAGGAATGATTTGCAGAAAACATCCATCCACAAGAGTATTTTCTGCCATCAATAGAGAGGTTGTCAACAAATACACCTACCTCTCATTTTATTTGCAAAACAACCATTGAACGAAGTGTCTTTGTGGAAACAACAACCTTCATGGACCCCCTTGGGAGGAATGATTTGCAGAGAACATCCATTCACAAGAGTATTTTCTGCCATCAATAGAGAGGTTGTCAACAAATACACCTACCTCTCATTTTATTTGCAAAACATCCGGAATTGATTATTTTACATTTTTTGGTGAAATAATGAATTGTTTTGTAGAAGGAGGCCGATTTTTTCACGCCAGGAAATCCAATGGCAACGACACCGTGGTGTTGGACACGCCGGCAGGGTACGCGTCGGGTCCGTAGACCACGACTTTGTCGCCGCGTTGGAACAACAGCCGTTGGTCGGGCACGAACGCACCCACGGCGGTGGGCACCCCCACGCACAGCACGGTTTGCAAGGGCAACGTGCTGGCTCCGGCGGGCCGAGCGAAAACGCGAATGCTTCCTGCTGCGGCGACGTCCGGCAACCCCACGTAGTACTGGCTGTTCTCTCCGGCCAGCACAAATTCGCGTCCGGTCCATTCGGCGGTGCGCAAGACGCCATTGAAGGAGAGGTCGGTGTTCAAGGTCCATCCGCTGCTGCCGTTTGCGGAGACGGCGACGCCGCCGCCACCGGTGGCTTCCGCACCCACCGCGACCACCTCTCGTCCATTCCATGCCAAGGAATTACACACAGTGAGAGGAAGGGCCGCATACGTCCAGGTGCTGGCGTCTGCGGAGACGGCAACGGCCCCCGCGTGGGCGTCGTCCGCGGTGGTCACCACCATCCACTGCTGGTGCGCCCAGCGAACGCACTGGGGATACGTGAAGGCGGACGTGCCGAGCCCGGTCCAGTTGACGCCGTCCGACGAGACCGCGGCGGTGTGGCCGCTGCCGAACCCCACGGCCATCCATTTCCGCCCGTTCCAAGCCACGCTGCGTCCGGCCACGCTGAAGACGGTTTTGCCGAGGCCCGTCCAGGCGATGCCGTCCACACTGTAGGCCAGGGTGTGGGCCGCCCCCTCGCCCACCGCCACCCAGACCGCGCCATTCCAATGGACTTGGTAACAACAAGTGGAAAACACGGATTTGCCGAGACCGGTGAATTCGCGTCCGTTGTAGCTGTAGGCGAGTGTGTTGTTGGCGCCTTCGCCGCCGGCGATCCAAAGGAGTCCGTTCCAGTGGACGCTGCGCACGGTTTGCGAGAAGCAGGTCGCCGTGAGTCCGCGCAGGCCGAAGGCGGCCGCGGTGCCGGCGTCGGGGGCCCACGCGAGGCTGTGGGATTGGCCCGAACCGCCCACCACGACGTAGGGTTTGGGGAGCACGGCGGCTTCGCGCGGCCGACTCCAAGCCAAGTTGCGCACGCGGCTGTCCACGTTGGTGGCTGCCGGAACCCACTGGTCGACACCGGTGGAACTGCAGACGACCGCGCCCAAGGTGTCCACCGCAACAAACGAAGCCGCTGACGCTGACGCCGCCGCCACGTCGGCGTAGGGCTGGTTGCGCGTGGAGCCGGCAATGTGCGTCCACGTGCGCGCGCCGTCCGTGCTGCAGAGCAACTCGCCGCTCGCGCCGGAGGTGCCCAACGTGCTCAGAACCCACACCCCGAGTTCTTCGGAGTACGCGAGGGCGTTGGGCCGTCCGTAGTTTCCTGCAGATACGGCGGACCATTTTGTGCCGTCGGCGCTTCCGATGTGCACCACCGTGGCGGGTGACGCAAGGCCTCCGCACACAAAGCATTGGTCGGCGGCATTCCATTGGAGGGGGCCGCCACCGACCCCCGAGGCCGAGGACACGTCCGTCCACTGCGCGGCCGATGCGTCTCCCACGAGCAGGAACGGTGTCCAGGTGGAGGGGTCGCTGTTGCCGCTGCTGCCGGAGTGGCCGGAGACCACCCACCGTCCGTGGGTGCCGTTCCATGCCGCGCCCGTTGCCACGGTGTCGCTGGTGGCCCCGAACGCGACGGGCGTCCAGGTGTATCCGTCGTAACTGCGGATCACGGTGACGTTGCCGGTCGTTGCGGCGGCGGCGCCCGATGCCACGCGGCCCACGGAGAGCCAGCAGCGTCCGTTCCATTGCGGCGCTTGGTTGCAGGACAAATCGGCGAGTTGTATGGACGCCACCGGTCCTCCTCGGCACCCAAAGAGTTGGCTGCTGACGTAGGAGTTGCCGTTGTCGGCCGCGCCGCAGTCGACGAAGAGCGTTTGCGTCACGGACCGGCCCACGAGGCGGGCGGCAGCGGGGGGCGCCGCCGCACCCTGCAAGGGTTCCCACGTGACGCCGCCGTCGCACGATTGCGCGTTGCCGGCCAGCAAGACGTCGCGGTCAAATACCAGCAAGTGTTCGCCGTGCGCGGTGTTGGTGCCGACCGCGCGGGCCACAGCGAGGGCGCTGCTGCCATTGCTTGCAGAGGACAGCACGGACCACTGGACGCCGTTGGTGCTGGACGCGATCCGGCAGGGACCGTTGCCGCCGCTGACCGTGCCCACGGCGACAAATTTGCTGCCGAGCCATTGCACTTGCGCGACGGCCCCGTCGAATACGGTGGTGCCCAGGGACAGCCAGTTGCGGCCGTCGTAACTGTAGGCCAGCGACGCCGTGGCCCCGCTGCCGTTCGCCAAGGAGCCGCCCGCCACAAACACGGAACCGTTGTAGGCGATGGAAGTGACGGTCTGGTCCATGCCGGTGACGGACACTTTGGTGGAGAGGTCGAATCCCTCCCCTTCGTAGACCACCGTGCCGTACCCACTGGTGGTGGTGCCGCTGAGCACCCACTGTTGTCCCGTCCAACACACTGCCCGGACGGCCGTGAAGGACGCGTCGAAGCCGGCCACGGCTGACCACGCGACGCCGTCGGCGCTGCGGAAGAGTCCACTGGACGCGCCGCCCGCCGTGTCGCAGCCGACCATCCACTCCACCCCGTTCCAGACAGGAGCACTCGCGGCAGACACCAAGGCGCCCCCCGTCCGCCAGTGCACACCGTTGGGACTGTGGAGTGTGTTTCCGGAAATATCTATGGCTACGAAGGTGTCGGCGCCGTTGAAGACCGCGTGGCGGATGGCGCCCAGTACGTGCGTGTGCACGGGGATCCATTGCGTGCCGCCGTTGTCGCTGCAGAAAATGCGTCCGTTGCCGTTGCTGTCGGCGCCGGCGAGTACCCAGTGCGAGCCGTTGTGCGCCACGGCGTAGGCGGTGGCCAGGTCGGCTGGTGGAGGGAGGGCGGTCCATCGTCGGCCCGCGTCCACGGAGAGCAGGAGCGGGGACGTCGCCCCCGTCGCGGGTTCGCCGACCACCATCACCGTTGACGTGCGTGGCGCCACGCCAAAGCTGTATGTGGTGGGCGTGCTGCCGTAGCCGTCGGTTTGTGCCTGCACGTTCTGCGTGGAGACGGAGACGGCGTGGGGCACCGCCCGAGCGAATTGCGCGCGGGTGTGGGTGGCGGTGTCGTGAATGTCCAAGGTAACGAGGGGGAAGGTCGCCAACAGACGTCCCTGCGGACCGGTGGCGCCCGTGGGACCGGTGAAGGCCGGACCGGTGGGACCCATTGCGCCTGTCCATCCGGTGGGACCCGTGGCCCCCGTGGCTCCGGTCGCTCCGGCGGGGCCCATCGGGCCCGTGAACCCCGTCGCGCCCGTCGCGCCCGTGGGACCCGTGGGACCCGTCGCGCCCGTGTCTGCCGCTGGACCTGTGGGACCGGTAGAACCCGTGTCTGCCGTGGGGCCCGTGGGGCCTGTGAAGGCCGCTCCCGTGGGTCCCGTGGTGCCCGTGGCGCCCGTCGATCCGGTGAGGCCTGTGGCGCCCGTTACTGCACTGCCCGTGGGGCCCGTCGGCCCCGTGATGCCCGTCACGCCCGTGTTGCCTGTGGCACCGGTGTAACTGAGACCGATGGGGCCCGTCGTGCCGGTGGTGCCGGTGGGGCCCGTTCGGCCGTCGCTGCCGGTGAGGCCTGTCGCTCCCGTGTTTCCGGTGTTGCCCGTGTTTCCGGTGGGGCCGGTAAAGCCGGAAGGACCCGTGGTACCTGTAACGGCCGGACCCGTGGTGCCCGTGAAGCCCGTGGTGCCGGTGGGACCGGTGTTGCCCGTGCTGCCGGTGGGACCGGTGTTGCCTGTGCTACCCGTGGGCCCCGTCATGCCGGTCGCTCCGGTGGGGCCCGTGGTGCCCGTCGGACCCGTGGTGCCCGTGGAGCCCGTGGGTCCCGTGGCGCCCGTGAAGCCCGTGTAGCCCGTGTAACCCGTTATGCCGGTATTGCCGGTGCTGCCGGTCATGCCCGTGGGACCCGTGGGGCCGGTGGTGCCGGTGGTGCCCGTACATCCCGACATGCCCGTGGGGCCCGTGGGGCCGGTGTAACCCGTGGGACCCGTGGTGCCGGTGGCGCCCGTCGTCATGGGACCGGTGGGGCCGGTGGTGCCCGTCGCGCCCGTCACGCCCGTGAAGCCGGTGTAGCCCGTGGAGATGGCGCCTGTGGGACCCGTGGGCCCCGTCATTTCACCCGTGGGCCCCGTGATGCCCGTGGAACCGGTCGTTCCGGTGGTGCCCGTGCGACCCGTCATGCCGGTGGGACCCGTCGTTCCAGTGGTGCCCGTGGTGCCGGTCCACCCCGTGGTGCCGGTGGCGCCCGTGTACCCCGTGGAACCCGTCCACCCCGTGGGCCCCGTGCAGCCGGTGGTGCCGGTGGTCCCCGTCATCCCCGTCATGCCGGTCGCTCCGGTGTTCCCCGTCGCGCCCGTGGTGCCGGTGGGGCCCGTCGTTCCGGTGGGTGCCGTACAGCCCGTCGCCCCGGACATGCCGGTTTGTCCCGTTGTTCCGGTGAACCCCGATGGGCCCGTCACACCGGTAATTCCAGTGTGTCCTGTGTTTCCGGTGTTGCCCGTGGGACCCGTGAACCCCGTGGTGCCCGTGGTACCCGTGGTACCGGTAGTGCCCGTGGTTCCGGTCAACCCCGTAATACCTGTCGACCCCGTCGTGCCCGTCAACCCCGTCGTGCCCGTGGTGCCGGACGCACCCGTCGCTCCCGTGGAGCCCGTGGTGCCCGTCATGCCGGTCATGCCCGTCACACCCGTGGGACCGGTCGTGCCCGTGTTGCCGGTGGGACCGGTGCAACCCGTGGTGCCCGTGGTGCCCGTGTTGCCGGTGGGGCCGGTGTAGCCCGTGCCACCGGTGATGCCGGTGGTTCCCGTCGCACCCGTTGTACCCGTCATTCCTGTTACACCGGTGCATCCGGTGATGCCGGTGGGACCCGTCGTTCCGGTATTTCCGGTGTTTCCAGTGTTTCCGGTGGTGCCGGTGGCGCCCGTGATGCCGGTGGGACCCGTGTTGCCGGTGTTGCCGGTGGCTCCTGTAGCACCGGTGTATCCGGTGGGGCCCGTTTGGCCGGTTTGGCCGGTGGTGCCCGTGCGGCCCGTCGTCCCCGTGGTGCCGGTCATGCCCGTGAGTCCTGTCGTTCCGGTGAGACCGGTGGTGCCGGTGCGTCCGGTGGTACCCGTGTTGCCCGTTGCCCCCGTGGTACCGGTGGGGCCCGTGGTACCGGTGAAACCGGTGGTGCCCGTCGTGCCGGTGCACCCAGTGGTTCCCGTGGCACCCGTCGTACCGGTGGTGCCCGTCATGCCCGTGGGACCGGTGTTGCCAGTGTTTCCAGTGTTGCCAGTGTTTCCGGTGTTGCCAGTGTTTCCAGTGTTTCCGGTGGGACCGGTGGGACCGGTGTTTCCGGTGTTGCCGGTGGGACCCGTCGGACCCGTGGTGCCGGTGAAGCCCGTCAACCCGGTGGTGCCGGTCATTCCGGTGATGCCCGTTGTTCCCGTGGTTCCGGTGGTGCCGGTCGCGCCCGTGTTGCCTGTGGAGCCCGTCGGACCGGTGGTGCCGGTGGGGCCCGTGACGCCGGTGCATCCGGTGACGCCGGTGTTGCCCGTGTTGCCGGTGTTGCCGGTGGCACCGGTGTAACCCGATGGGCCCGTGTAGCCGGAATATCCGGTGAACCCGGTCATGCCGGTTGCACCCGTGGTGCCGGTCGAGCCGGTGGGGCCCGTGGAGCCGGTGGGGCCGGTGGCGCCCGTGGCGCCCGTCAACCCCGTGGCCCCCGTCAACCCCGTGGGGCCGGTCGGCCCGGTGGTGCCCGTCGTGCCCGTGTTTCCGGTGGCGCCAGTGGAACCCGTGATGCCCGTCGCGCCCGTGTTTCCAGTGTTTCCGGTGGCGCCCGTGGTGCCCGTCGCACCGGTGACACCGGTATTTCCAGTGTTTCCTGTATTTCCGGTATTTCCAGTCGCGCCTGTCGCGCCGGTGCCGCCCGTCAACCCGATGGTGCCGGTGGGGCCGGTGGTGCCGGTGAATCCCGTGGGGCCGGTGAATCCCGTGGTGCCGGTGAAACCCGTGGGGCCGGTGGGACCGCTCGTTCCGGTAATGCCCGTGGTGCCGGTGCTACCGGTGTTACCGGTGTTGCCGGTGGGTCCCGTCGCACCGGTTTCGCCCGTGGTGCCCGTCACACCTGTGGGGCCGGTCATGCCCGTCAGGCCGGTAACACCGGTGGAGCCGGTGGGGCCCGTGTTTCCGGTGGCCCCCGTCGCGCCGGTGGTGCCCGTGGCTCCCGTCCGTCCAGTGGGGCCGGTGGTTCCGGTGCATCCGGTGAGGCCCGTCGCACCCGTCAAGCCGGTGGTTCCGGTGGCGCCGGTGAAGCCCGTGGTGCCGGTGCTGCCGGAGGGTCCCGTGTTTCCGGTGTTTCCGGTGGATCCGGTCGCACCCGTCATGCCGGTCATGCCCGTCGCGCCCGTGGCACCGGTCATGCCCGTTACGCCCGTGGCGCCCGTGGCACCGGTGCTGCCTGTTTCACCGGTCGACCCGGTCGCACCCGTGGTGCCCGCACTCCCTGTTCCGCCGGTGTACCCCGTGGTGCCGGTTATTCCGGTGGGGCCCGTCGTTCCGGTGGTTCCGGTGGGGCCCGTCGTGCCGGTGTTTCCGGTAGCGCCTGTGGCGCCGGTGGGGCCCGTCGTTCCGGTAGCACCCGTGGGCCCGGTCGCTCCGGTGGTGCCGGTGCAGCCCGTAATGCCTGTGCGGCCGGTCGCGCCGGTGGGGCCCGTGGTGCCGGTCGTTCCAGTGGCGCCCGTGGTGCCGGTCGTTCCGGTGGATCCCGTGGCGCCGGTGGATCCCGTGGCGCCGGTGGATCCCGTGGGACCGATGTCGCCGGAGGCACCCGTGGCGCCCGTGGCACCGGTGCAGCCGGTGAACCCGGTGGGGCCCGTGGCGCCGGTGAACCCGGTGGGGCCGGTAGGTCCGGTAGGTCCGGTGGCACCCGTCATTCCGGTGTTTCCGGTAATTCCGGTGGCACCCGTGGCACCCGTCGTTCCGGTGACTCCCGTAGCGCCCGTTTCGCCCGTTACGCCGGTGGGTCCGGTGTTTCCAGTGTTTCCAGTAACACCCGTGAAACCGGTAACGCCTGTTACGCCGGTGCAGCCTGTGGTTCCGGTGGCCCCGGTAACGCCTGTGGTTCCGGTGTTGCCCGTGATACCGGTGCATCCCGTGTTGCCTGTGGTTCCGGTGTTGCCCGTGGCGCCCGTCGTCCCCGTGCTGCCGGTATTGCCCGGTGCGCCGGTGGGACCCGTGGACCCCGTGGGACCCGTGGAACCCGTGCTTCCGGTGGGCCCCGTGGGTCCCGTTGTGCCGGTGGGCCCCGTCATGCCGGTGGGTCCCGTTTCTCCCGTTTCTCCCGTTTCTCCCGTGGCGCCCGTTGTTCCAGTGGCCCCCGTGGTGCCGGTGGGGCCCGTCGCTCCCGTTTCTCCCGTGGCACCCGTGGCGCCGGTAGGACCCGTGGTGCCGGTAGGGCCGGTGGTTCCGGTAAGGCCCGTTGTGCCCGTTGTGCCCGTGGGACCTGTGGGCCCGGTGGCCCCGGTTGTGCCGGTGGGGCCCGTTGTTCCGGTGGTGCCTGTGATGCCGGTGGGGCCCGTTTCACCGGTCGTGCCCGTGGTGCCGGTGTTGCCGGTTTCGCCCGTTGCACCCGTGGCCCCCGTGGTACCTGTCATGCCGGTAACACCCGTTGTTCCGGTGGCGCCTGTCGTTCCAGTAGCCCCCGTGCTTCCGGTGCAACCCGTGAGGCCGGTGGTGCCCGTGCCACCCGTCGCGCCCGTGAGGCCGGTAGCCCCGGTGGCGCCGGTCGTGCCCGTGGTTCCGGTGGCTCCCGTGAAACCAGTGGAACCAGTAGCACCCGTGGGACCCGTAGCACCGGTACAGCCGGTATTTCCGGTGTTTCCAGTAGCACCCGTCGTACCGGTGGTGCCGGTGGTTCCGGTGAAGCCGGTGGTGCCGGTGGGGCCTGTTTCTCCGGTCGCGCCGGTGGGGCCCGTCGTGCCGGTCATGCCGGTGGCACCCGTCAATCCCGTGAAGCCTGTGGCCCCGGTGGGGCCCGTGGCCCCGGTGTTGCCCGTTTCGCCGGTGCAACCCGTGGTGCCGGTGGTACCGGTCATACCGGTGGGTCCGGTGGTTCCTGTAGGGCCGGTTGCGCCCGTGCAGCCTGTCTCACCGGTGGGTCCGGTGGGGCCCGTAGTGCCGGTGGGTCCGGTGGGTCCGGTGGGGCCCGTAGTGCCGGTGGGTCCGGTGGTTCCGGTGGTTCCGGTGATTCCGGTGATTCCGGTGGTTCCAGTGGCGCCCGTTTCGCCGGTTGTTCCGGTGGCACCCGTTTCACCGGTGGTTCCGGTGGTTCCGGTGGTGCCGGTCGTTCCGGTCGTTCCGGTGGGGCCGGTGATTCCGGTGAAGCCCGTGGGGCCGGTGGCGCCGGTTTCGCCGGTAAGGCCGGTGGTTCCCGTTGCGCCGGTTTCGCCCGTCGCGCCCGTGCATCCCGTGGTGCCAGTGGCACCCGTGGTGCCAGTTTCGCCGGTGTATCCCGTGGTGCCGGTTTCACCGGTGTATCCCGTGGGGCCTGTGGCGCCCGTTGTTCCGGTGACACCCGTGCATCCGGTGGGGCCGGTGGCGCCAGTGTTGCCGGTTTCGCCGGTGGGGCCGGTTTCGCCGGTGGGGCCTGTGGGGCCGGTTTCGCCGGTGCTGCCCGTCCATCCGGTTTCGCCGGTGGGGCCGGTGGGGCCGGTTTCGCCGGTCGCACCCGTGCTGCCGGTGGGCCCCGTGCTGCCGGTGCATCCGGTGTACCCCGTTTCGCCGGTGTATCCCGTGGGACCGGTTTCGCCGGTGTTGCCGGTTTCACCGGTGTATCCCGTGGTGCCCGTTTGGCCGGTTTCGCCCGTGCAGCCGGTGGTGCCGGTGGGCCCCGTGGTGCCGGTGGGACCGGTTTCGCCGGTGGGGCCCGTGGTGCCTGTGTCGCCAGTGTTGCCGGTTTCGCCGGTGCATCCGGTGGCGCCAGTTAAACCCGTTGCGCCGGTTTCGCCGGTGTATCCCGTGAAGCCCGTGGGACCCGTTTCTCCTATACATCCCGTTTCGCCTGTGGGGCCGGTTTCGCCGGTGTAGCCCGTGTAACCCGTTTCTCCAGTGCACCCCGTCGCGCCCGTTTCGCCGGTTTCACCGGTATAGCCCGTCGCGCCCGTTTCGCCGGTTTCGCCGGTGCTCCCCGTTTCGCCGGTCCATCCCGTGGGGCCGGTGGGGCCGGTGTCGCCGGTAAACCCCGTGGCGCCGGTAAAACCCGTGGTTCCGGTAAACCCCGTGGTGCCAGTCACGCCCGTGATGCCGGTGAATCCGGTCCACCCAGTGAACCCGGTGGCACCGGTCGTGCCGGTTTCGCCGGTCGTGCCCGTGAAGCCTGTGGCACCCGTGAAGCCCGTGGCACCCGTCCATCCCGTGGGGCCGGTGGGACCCGTAAATCCAGTAAATCCCTGATTTCCTTGGGGGCCCGTGGGGCCGGTGGGTCCGGTAGGTCCCGTTGTTCCCGTGGGACCCGTCGAACCATTCGGTGTTAGCGAGGTCATTCGTTCGGCTTACTTTTTTGTTTGGGTTGTCTTTTTCCTGGTAAGAAAAGGAGAGGAACACACACAAAACAAAAAAATAAATTTCCAAAAAAAGGACTATATACAGTACGTAAACAATAATCCCTCGGCTTTATACCCATCCAACATTCCAGTGGATACTATTTTTCCCTTCAACACAACGAAAGCTATGGTTGTTTTGGTTGTGTTGGTAACTTGCATTTGTTCTGGTATTGGCCTCTCCTTCCGCTCAAACGTCGGGGGAAGTTGCGGCAGGAGGACAATTCTCGCGTTGGCAGCGGCGGCTGTCCAGCAATGTCAGGTGCCGTTTTTTGGGAACCAACGGTTTGCTGTCGATGTACACAGACGCCAACGGTTTCCGGTTCACCCGCAAATCGGTGGATCGGCAAATCGGAAAAACTGGACATGCGGTGGGAGTACGCACAATTCCAAAAATGGATACGGCGCCGGGGGGCATGGCGCGTTCGAAGGTCTCTTTTGTGCTCACCACGCTGTTTTCTAAAGCAAATGCGGAAAACTGGGTGTATTGTCGAGAGGACAAAACGGGCGGCAGGTCGGTCTGTGTTTTCAGCACCGTGGCCAACCGTTTGTACTGCAGGTAATCACTTTGGGACATCGTCAATATAAGAGAGAACAAATGTGCGCACGTATACTTTGACGTGTGAAAAAGAAAGCCGCCCCGACCGCTACATCGGTTGGGCCACGAAACTGATTTGTGTTTTTTCCGTGGAGCTGTCCGCGTAGTAGGCGGGCGTGGTTACCGCCAGGTGTTCCCCCCTTTCTATATACAAGGTGTTGTGCGGTACGACGTGACCGAACCCGGAGTTTGACGCCACGCACCGCACGTTGCCCCCGACCACCGATGCGGCGTTGGTCGGATAAAACTCCGCCGGGTACTGTTTGTCGGCACCGAAGGCGCCGTAGACGACCCCGCCGCCGTTGTCCCCCGCCAGCAGCACGAACCGCGTGTTGAAGCAGGCGCTACGAATGGAGGTCAAGGGACACACCGGCGCAATGCCTTCCAGCAAGGGGTTCCACCGCAGGTTGCTGAGGCTGCTGCCGTTGGTCAAAAAAGTGAGTTCGCCCGCGGTCGACGCCGCGACGTGGTAGTACCCGTCATAGGTGTGCGCACACGCTGCGCCCTGGGCCAGTCCATGCACAACCGCGTCCACGTAGTACTGGCCGTACACGACGCCGTCGCGCACGAAGTTGCCGCACAAATCGGTGACGCTGCAGATGTTGCGCGTGTCGTTCTGCAACCGGATGGGATGCAAAACGTAATCCTTCAAGACGAGAGGGCGGATGCGGTAGGGCGCGTCGACGACGACGCCGCTGTTTTCCACGATCAATTTCCATTCCGACAGTTTCACCGTGTCGTGCTGCGGTCCCATCGAGGTGGGAAAGACGAGACGAAACGAATGGTAGGCGGCGGCATTGGAAACGTCCAGTGCCCAGACCGTGTAGGGGGTGGATGGCCCCACGGGGGCGTTGGGAGGCACCGACAGCGAAATCGACAGCGCAAACGAGTCCATGTAGGTCCATGTGTTGCCGCGGTTCGCCGACGCGAGCAGCACCCAGGTCTTGGGAACGGACGGCCAATCGTTGTCGGAAATGCTGATGCAGTAGTGGCTCACCACGGCGGCGGCGGACAGGTCAATCTGCAGCCATTCCCCCGACACCGTCAAGGGAGCTGGGTCTCCGCCGGGGAGAACGTACGCTGTCTGCTGGTTGCCGATGTATTCGCCGGAGGGGCCGTAGGTGTTGTAGTCGGATTCCCAAAACGTGCTGTCGCTGCCGTCCATGACGATGGCGGCGCCCAACACGGTGGAGTTGTCGCTGTTGATGCTGGACGCGGTCGCCACGGCACCGAGCGCGGGCTGCGCCACATTGGAGGCGTCGAGCAAATAGTAGTGTTTGCGTGTCCAGGTGGAGGCGTCCGCGTCGGTGGAAACCGCGGAAAACGATTGGGAGCCGTAGGCGACCCAGGCCTGGCCGGTCCATTCAATGGCGGCGACGCGGTCGGTGGCGGCAAAAATCGACGCCACCCCGGCGCTCACGGCGGTTGTCCATTCCAACCCGTCGCGGCTGCGGGCAATTTGCGGTTGAGCAATCGAGGAGACATCGAGTTTGTACCCCACTGCAACGAACCACTGACCGTTCCACGCCACGTCGTAGGTTTCCGTAAAGAGGTCCGTGGACGACACGGCGAACCAGCGGATGCCGTCGAGGCTGGCGGCGACGCAGGGGGTGCCGACGCCCACCCAGAGTTGGCCGTTCCAGCAAATGCGGTTGCAAGTGAGCAGTGGACACGGAGCCGCCGCAGGCGACCACACGGTGCCATCCACGCTGTACGCGACGGCGGTTCCGGTGGTCCCCTCTCCACCGGCCAACGAGAGAGGTTGGATGGTCGCTCGGCCGTGTGTGCAGTCGTTGAAGACGTACCGGGTGGGCTGCGCGATCCAACTGGGGTCGGAGAGCAGGGGAAACGGCAGTTCGAAGGAAGGCGACGCCACCCACGCGGCGTTGGCGACCGGTTGTGCCTGCTGCCATTGCCGGCCGTTCATGCTGAGGCTGACAAGGGCTGCGCTGGCGTCGAGGGCGACCCATTGGCGGTCGTCGGCCAGGTAAAACACGCGGGACCCTCCGCCGCCGCCGGTGCTGGCGAAGGGGTCTTCCCCGGCAATGTACGACCACGACTCGCCGTCGGCGCTGAAGGCGAGGGATTTGCTGCCGGCCAAGTTGGGGCGGGGGGAGCCGGTGGCAACCCAGAGTTCGCCGTTCCACGCGAGGTCCATGCGACCGTTGCCAGCGGCAGCAAACAACCCGCGGTGCACCTGGCGCCAGTGCACGCCGTCCATGCTGGTGGCCACGACGGAGACGGTCCCGGTGGGGTCGTCGCCCAGTGCCAAGAAGTGGTTCCTCTCTTTGCACCATTGGACGGCATAGGCCGAACGGAAGAGGTGGCGTCCGCCTCTGGTGGTCCAGTGGCGGCCATCTAAACTGGACGCCACCACATTGCCGGGTGCGTGGGTGGTCCCGTTGGAATCGTCGCCCACCGCCACGAAGACCCGTCCGTTCCAGGCGGCGGCGTGGGCGGCCACGGAAAAGACGGCGGCCCCGTTGAAAGACGCGGTCCACGTGGCTCCTTCGTCGCCACTGACCGCGATGCGCGCGCCGTTGTTTCCCAGTGCCAGCAACGTCGACGCCGGAAACACGATCCGGTGGGGATGTTCCAACGCATCGGCCACCGCATACACGGTCTGCGGCACGGAGGCACCCGCCGTCGGCTGCAGGTAGCGCGCCACCGGAGTGTATTCTGGACCCTGCAATTGGAAAATCGCGGGAAGTTGGGCTGCTGCCGCCGACGAGGTGGTGGTGGCCGCGACCGCGACGTTCCCGCAGACCACGAAGTGTCGACCCCCCAACCATTGCACGTGGTAGAGATCCGCCGCGGCGGCCCCTGTGGACGCACCGAGCGCCGAAGGAGAGGTGTATGTCCAGTCGATGCCGTTGGGGCTCGTTCCGTAGGCGATGGGCGGAGCGGTGGCCCCGTTGCGCACCGTCAACACAAACACGTGGCCGTTCCAGTCGATGGACACCGCGTTGTCCGGAGGCGGGGAATCATAGGCAGAGGACATCGCGTTTTCCTTTTTTTTTATATATATGCACGAATCACTATATAAAAAAAGAACCAAAAATAATGCGCGCCCTGTCTGTCTCTGTTTACCAATGGACCCCGTCCTGGCTGGTGTTGGTCACCAAATTGCCGTTGGCGTTCCGTCCCACCGCCACCCAGAGTTGGCCGTTCCACTGCAGCCCCAAGCCCGATCCGGAGACATCGAAGACCGCCGACGTGTTGGTCACTGCGGTCCACGCGATGCCGTCGGCGCTGTGCGCGATCTTGTAACTGACGCCGTAGCCCCCCACCGCCACCCAGAGTTGGCCGTTCCATTGCACCTTGCCCGTTCGTATTTCGGTGCCGCCGTGTTCCAGGGGCGACGTCGGGCACTTCACCCAGTGCAGGCCGTCGTATCCGTAATACAGTGCGCTCGTGCGGGAAATGCCCACGTAGATGCGTCCGTTGGAGGCCATGTGCACGATCTGGCAGGTGGACGCGTCGACCGCCGCCAGTTGCGTCATCCGCGATCCGTGCAGGATCTCCCCCGTTTCGCTCCGTGTCACGATCCATTTTTGTCCTGCGGCGTCCCAATGCACGTGGTCCGGCCGGTGCGCAGCGTTCGTGGCTGCCAACGGCGACCAGTGCACGGCATCCGTCGAAACCGACAGCCCGAAGGTGACCGCGTTGCCCGCCACTGCCGCCACTGTTGCATCCGAACTGCGGCGTTTTCCAAAGGTATACACCATTTCTTGTTGTCCCAGGTAACCTTTCGCCACTGCCAGCACGTCCAGGCTGCGGTCCGTGACGTACGCGTGCGACTGCAGTTGTTGCAGCAGTTGTTGCCGCGTGTACTGCATGTCGTCCTCGAACGCCACCGCTGCCGCCAACGTGCCCCGGTTCTCCGTGTCGCCCGTGGGGCCCACCGATCCGTGGTATCCCGTGGCGGCGCCAACGTCCTCCAGGAGAGGGTGTCCCGTCCACCCCGTGCAGCCCGTGGACCCTCTCCACGTGCTTTCTGCATCGGGCCCGGTGGCGCCCGTCGACGGGTTGGCCGCGCCCGTGGGACCCGTCCAGGGGTTCGGCATGCCGTGCGCTCCCGCCGCGCCCGTAAAACCCGTGCACGCCACGCCCGTGGTTCCGGTGCCGCCGGTGCTGCCGCCGAACCCGGTGGCGCCCGTCCACGCCACGGCGTTGTCCATGTCCGGTCCGGTCCATCCGTTTTCGCCGGTCCATCCGCTCGTACCCGTCGGACCCGTGGCACCGGTATTGCTCGCCGCGCCGTCGACGCCCCACGGAGCCGTGAGACCCGTGGGACCCGTGAATCCGGTGGTCACGCTGCCCACCGACGCAGGGCCCGTGCTGCCCGTCGCCCCGGTCCATCCCGTGGGCCCGGTGCGTCCGGTGGGCCCGGTGGTGCCCGTCCGGCCCGTGGCGCCCGTGGGTCCCGTCATGCCCGTTCCGCCGGACACTCCGGTGGCTCCCGTCGTTACGTTGCTGCCGGTAGGGCCCGTGGAACCGGTGCTGCCGGTGGGGCCCGTGTCGCCGTCGTTGCCGGTGCGTCCGGTGAACGCCGTGGGACCCGTCGAGGGAACGTTGCCGATGCAGCCCGTGGTGCCGGTCGCTCCCGTGCGGCCCGTCGGACCGGTTTCTGCCGTGTAGCCGCTTGGCCCCGTGGGGCCGGTGGAACCCATGGCACCGGTGGGACCCGTCGCGCCCGTGGGGGCCGTCAAGCCCGTCAGGCCCGTGGTGCCCGTGCGACCCGTCCATCCCGTGGGACCGGTGGGACCCGTCAAGCCCGTTCGGCCGGTCATGCCACGCACGTAGTTGTCGCCCAAATACAGTTGCCACAATTCGTTGTCCGTGAGAGGACGACTGTAAAAGGTGAAGTTGTCGAAATAGGCCCCCGCGCTGTTGCCCATCATGGCGTAGCGTTTGGTTCCGGACAGCGGACTGCCGTAGTTGTAGTCGCTGAACGTCATGGGCGCCAGATCGTTGTACATCGGCACGCCATCGAAATAAATTTTCCACGTGGCCTTTTCGCCCGCCACCGCCGACGGCGCCACCGTCCACGACACGTGGTGCCATTGGTAACCGCCGGTTTCCGTGACAGTGATTTGTCCCCGGTAGGCCGACCCCCGGCCGTACCCCGACGCATCGACTTGCAAATACGTCGCCGCCGTCACGGTGTAGGTGCCCGCACCGTTGGTGTTCATGAAGAAGTTCGTGCCCTCCACGTGGTACGACGTGCCGAACGTGCCCAACGTACCGACATCCGACGCATAAAACAGGCTGTGGGTGTAGTTGGGCGTTTGCGTTTTGATCCACATCGCCACCGTCCATCCCGTCGCCGGAATGGTGATGCCGTTCATTTGCACATAGTTTTTGGTGTTGCTGCCCGTGTTGTCGAGAGGGGCAAAGAAGGACGCCGTTCCGTAACGGTAGTGCGCGGTGGTCAAGGCCGTGCCCGCATTCGCCTGATGCAACAGGGACGCGTCGTACACCGGTGGGTTGAATGCACGGTTGGCAATCAGGGTACCGTCCGTGGACGGCGACCCGTTGTAATCCGCCGCTTCGAACGTGTACAGCCGCGCCAAGCCCTCTTGGGGAACCAGGTTGTAGGTGCCCGGGCCCGTGATGCCCGTGGGGCCCGCCGGTCCCATCTCGCCCGTGACGCCGGTCATGCCCAGCCGCAGGTCGCTGTTGGCGAAGTAGTTGTTGGACACGTCTGCCGCCGTCAAGACGCGCTCGTACATCCAGAACTCGTCCACCAAGGTGTCCATCCGCTGATCGAAATTCTGTGGCGAGCCGACGTACCGGCCACCCAAATGCACGTTTTGGTATGTCGTGGTGAGAGGCGGGTAACCGTTGACGCGTGCCGACAGCCCAATCAACCCGCTGTTGGCCATCAAGTTGCCGTTGAAGTACGTTTTCCAGACGGCGTTGCCGCCGCCGTTGTAGTCCATGGTCCACACGAACTGGTTCCAGACGTTGGGGTTGTAGCCGTTGGCATCCGCGTACATCGACACCGCCCCCGTACCCGACACGTCGTACATGGTCACCGTCATACGCAGGTAGGAACCGCGGTTCATATGCACGAACACTTCGTTCGGTGTCGGCGTGGCCGACGTGTTGTTGTTAAACGCCAGGATGTAGCCCGACTTGCCGCCGCCGGAGTTGTAGTCCGACAATGTCTTGAACCAAAAGCCAAACGAATAACCCGTCGGTTTCGTCGTGATCGGCGCCAACCGCAACACCTGGGCAAAAAACGACGCCGTGTTCAACCGCAGACAGCCCGTGCCGAATTTCTTTGTTACGGAATTGATGTCCGCCCCGTTCAGCAACGTCGCGTCGTAGAGAGGCAGCGAATTCGCGTCCAACGTCGCCCGGTTCGCCACCAACGTTCCGCCGCTCAAATCTTCCAGGTTGAAGCTGTAGCGTCGGGTGAGACCGTGCTGGATGGGACCGCCGCTGCCGCCGAACCCGCTGTCGCCCGTCGGACCTGTGGTTCCCCCGTCGCCCAAGTCGCTCGTGCAACCCACGGGTCCCTGGATGCCGATGCCCGTGAACCCCGTGACGCCCGTGATGCCCGTGGGCCCCGTGCAGCCCGTCAGGCCCGTGGGTCCCGTCGTGCCCGTCCAGCCCGTCATCGACGTGCATCCCGTGTTTCCGTCCGGTCCAGTGTCCGCGCGGTTGCCGGTGATGCCCGTGCTCGCGTCGCAGCCCGTCGCGCCCGTCAGTCCGGTCGCGCCCGTGGCCCCCGTTAACCCCGTCCTGCCCGTCGCCGCGGTCCATCCCGTGAGACCCGTGTTGCCGGTGACGCCCGTGGGGCCCGTCGTGCCGGTGCGTCCCGTCGGTCCGGTCATTCCGAACGCCCCCGTGTCGCCCACCAAGCCAGTGCGGCCGGTGCGCCCGGTCCATCCCGTAAAGCTCGTCAGGCCCGTCAAGCCCACTGCGCCCACCGCGCCCGTGCGGCCGGTGGCTCCCGTCGCGCCGGTTTCGCCGCGGTCACCGGTGCATCCCGTGGGGCCCGTGCGACCCGTCGTACCCGTCATGCCCGTGTAGCCCGTGTACCCGGACGTGCCCGTGGTGCCCGTACGGCCCGTGCGGCCCGTGTTGCCCTCCATGCCGAACTCGCCCGCAAATTCAAATCCTTTGGGGCCTGTGCGACCCGTCCAACCCGTCAGGCCCGTCACACCGCTCTCGCCCATGTCGCCCGTGGTTCCCGTCGTGCCCGTGCGTCCCGTCATGGACGTGCATCCGGTGGGGCCCGTGGTCCCCGTGGGGCCCGTGGTGCCGGTAATGCCCGTGGCCCCCGTGTACCCGCTCAATCCGCTATTGCCGATGCAGCCCGTGGTGCCCGTGGCCGCCGTCGCGCCCGTGTATCCCGTGGTGCTTGAGAGCCCGATCGTGCCCGTCGTGCCCGTCGTGCCGGTCGTGCCGTCGCATCCCGTCGGACCGGTTTCCGCCGTGGTGCCTGTGGGACCCGTTGTGCCGGTGACGCCCGTGCAGCCCGTGGGGCCGGTTTCCGCCGTGGGGCCCGTGGTGCCCGTCGCACCCGTCCATCCCGTCAAGCCGTCGTTGCCGGTGGGGCCGACGTCGCCCACGCAACCCGTGGTGCCCGTGGTACCGGTACGTCCCGTGGTGCCGGTTTCGCCGGTGAAACTGCCCGTGGGACCGCGCGCACCCGTGCTGCCGGTAAAACCCGTGGGGCCCGTGGCACCGGTTTCCGCCGTGTACCCACTGAGTCCCCAGCTGCCCATCCTGCCCGTGGTGCCCGTCAATCCGTTGTCGCCCGTGTTGCCGACACATCCCGTCGTGCCCGTGGCACCGGTCGTGCCCGTGGGACCCGTGGGACCCGTGTCGCCCGTCGTTCCGGTCCAGCCCGTGGGTCCCGTGCGACCGCTCAAACCGTCCATTCCGTCGTTTCCGGTGTTCCCCGTCGCGCCCGTGGTTCCGGTGGCCGCCGTGTATCCCGTGTATCCGCTGGGCCCTGTGTTGCCCGTGGCTCCTGTCGCGCCCGTACGTCCAGTGGCCCCGGTGTCACCGGTGGGACCCGTTTCCGCAGTGGGACCGGTGGTTCCGCTTGTTCCGGTGCGGCCGTTGTCCACCCCCGTGGGCCCCGACACGCCGCTCGGTCCCGTGGTGCCCGTCGACCCGTTGGTTCCCGTGGAGCCGGTGCCGCCCGTCGTGCCGGTGAGTCCCGTGGGACCCGTCCATCCCGTGCGTCCGGTGGTGCCCGTGGACCCCGTGACCCCTCCGTCGCCCGCATCGCCCGTCATTCCGGTGGTTCCCGTGGTTCCCGTGGCACCGGAGGGACCGGTGGGGCCGGTTTCTGCCGTGGGTCCCGTGAAGCCCGTGCGTCCGGTGGAACCCGTCGTGCCCGTCGTGCCCGTCAACCCACTCGTTCCGGTGGTTCCCGCAGACCCCGTGCGGCCGTCCCATCCGGCGGCGCCCGTGGCGCCCGTGGTGCCGGTGGTGCCGACGCGACCTGTCGACCCCGTCCAGCCATCCGTTCCGGAGTTTCCTTGATCGCCCGCAGTGCCCGTGCTGCCCGTTCTTCCGGTGGCGCCGGTGCATCCCGTCGTCCCGGTAGTGCCGGTTTCGCCCGTGGGCGCTGTCGTGCCCGACCAGCCGGTGGTTCCGTCGTCGCCGGTGGCGCCCGTGGGACCCGTGGCACCGGTGGCGCCCGTGGCTCCGGTGCAGCCCGTGGGGCCCGTGTACGCCGTCGTGCCGGTCGTGCCCGTTAATCCGGTGGCGCCCGTGGCACCCGTCGTGCCCGTTTCGCCCATTGCCCCGGCGTCGCCCGTGGCCCCCGTGGCCCCCGTACGGCCGGTGGCGCCCGTTGCACCGGTGGATCCAGTATATCCAGAGACACCAGTGGCCCCCGTGCCGCCGGTGGCGCCCGTCGTTCCGGTGAAGCCCGTGCAACCCGTGGGACCGGTGGCCCCCATGGCACCCGTAGCGCCCGTGCTGCCCGTCGGTCCGCTCGTTCCGCGATCCCCGGTGGCCCCCGTGGGCCCAGCAAAAGACGTCGCGCCCTCGCAACCGGTTTCGCCCGTCGTTCCGCTCGTTCCCTTGGCTCCCGCTGCACCGGTGGCGCCCGTGCAGCCGTCGTCCCCTTCGTCGCCCTCCGCCCCGGTAGCGCCGGTCAAGCCGGTTCGGCCGGTGGAAGCCGTGCATCCGGTGGGGCCCGTCAAGCCCGTGGTTCCGGTGGGGCCCGCAAACCCGGTGGCACCGGTGCATCCCGTGAGCCCGGTTGCGGCCGTGGTGCCCGACCACCCGGTGCGGCCCGGAACGCCCGTCGCACCCGTTGCGCCGTCCTCTCCGTGCGTGCCCGTGCTTCCGCTCACGCCCGAAGGTCCCGTGGCACCGGTCCATCCGGTGGTTCCCTCGGTACCAGTGGGACCCGTGGTGCCGGACGATCCCACACGTCCAGCCAATCCGGTGGCGCCCGTGGTGCCGCTCGCTCCGCTCGCTCCGGCACCGCCCGTAACGCCCGTGGGACCCGTTTCACCGGTGCATCCCGTGGCGCCCGTGGACCCCGTGGACCCCGTCACGCCGGTCGGTCCGCTCGCGCCCGTAACACCCGTGGAACCCACCTCTCCGGTGGTTCCTGTGGGGCCCGTCGTGCCCGTAACCCCCGTGGTGCCGTCGTATCCGGTCGTCCCCGTAGCTTCCGTCGCGCCCGTGTGGCCGGATGGGCCGGAGTTGCCCTCCGATCCCGTGGTGCCGCTCGCTCCGGACACGCCCGTGTTACCAACCGCCGCCGTGCAACCCGTGGGACCCGTCCATCCGGTCACGCCCGTCGCGCCCGTTGTTCCGGTAGGTCCCGTCCAACCGCTGGACCCCGTGTTTCCTTCATCGCCCGTAGACCCCGTGGGACCCGTTGATCCGGTGGGGCCCGTGACGCCCGTTGGCCCCGTGGCGGCCGTTATCCCGGTAACGCCCGTGGCACCCGTGAAACCCGTCGCACCCGTAACACCCGTCAGTCCAGTGGTTCCGACGGAACCCGTGGCTCCCGCGTTTCCAGTGGGTCCGGTGTTTCCGGTGTTTCCGGTGTCGCCCGTCATGCCCGTGGTGCCCGTGGTGCCCGTCGCGCCCGTGGGTCCGGTCGCGCCCGTGGAACCGGTGGTTCCCGTGGTGCCAGTCAACCCCGTGGTGCCTGTACAGCCCGTTTCGGCAGTGGTTCCGGTGTATCCGCTCGTGCCAGTGGTGCCGTCGGTTCCCGTGGTGCCCGTGGTGCCCGTGCACCCGCTGACCCCGCCATCTCCCGTGGGCCCCGTCGCGCCCGTGGCGCCGGTGGTGCCCGTCATGCCGGTTTGTCCCGTGGCACCCGTTGGCCCCGTCAGACCTGTGGGCCCCGTGCATCCGATGAATCCGCTCAGCCCGGTCGTGCCCATGGTGCCCGTTGCACCGGTGGCGCCTGTCAAGCCCGTGGTGCCCGTCGCACCCGTTTCCGCAGTGGGTCCCGTTGTACCGGAGCATCCGCTGCTTCCAGTCATGCCCGTGGGACCCGTCGTGCCCGTCGTGCCCGTCGCACCTGTGGGGCCGGTCGCTCCGGAAATACCCGTCGTGCCAGTGGGGGCCGTCGCGCCGGTAAGTCCAGTGGCGGCCGTGGATCCGGTGGCCCCCGTGGCCCCCATGGTCCCCGTCAATCCGCTCGCACCCGTGGGCCCCGTGCATCCCGTCCATCCGGTTGTGCCCGTCATGCCGGTGAGACCGGTCGTGCCCGTGAGACCGGTCACTCCAGTGGTGCCGGTGGCGCCCGTCAAGCCGGTGGGACCGGTGGTACCCGTGCAGCCGGTGGGACCGGTTTCCGCCGTAAGCCCCGTGGTGCCTGTGGAACCGGTAAAGCCTGTGGCGCCCGTCAGACCCGTGGTGCCACTCAACCCGGAGGGGCCGGTCGTTCCGGTGGGACCGGTCGTGCCAGTGACACCCGTGGAACCGGTCGTTCCGGTGGCGCCCGTGGGGCCGGTCATGGCCGTGGGGCCCGTCGTTCCCGTCGTGCCTGTCGTTCCGGTATTTCCGGTACTGCCGCTGTATCCGGTCGTTCCGATGGTGCCGGTGGAACCGGTAACCCCCGTGGCCCCCGTGCAGCCGCTGTTGCCCACGTCGCCGGTGGGGCCCGTGGCGCCGGTCACACCCGTGGTACCGGTCCATGCCGTGAGACCCGTCGTGCCGGAGGCTCCTTCGTCGCCCGTGGGTCCCGTCGTCGCGGTACATCCCGTCTCACCCGTGGCGCCCGTGATTCCCGTCTCACCCGTGGCGCCCGTGATTCCCGTCGCACCCGTGGCGCCCGTCAACCCCGTTTCCCCGGTGCAACCCGTGGTGCCGGTGGTGCCCGTCGCGCCGGTGGTGCCCGTTTCACCGGTAGCACCCGATAACCCTGTCGTGCCGGTTTCCCCCGTCGCACCCGTCGCACCCGTCGCGCCGGTATCGCCCGTGGCGCCGGTCCAACCCGTGTCGCCAGTCACGCCGGTGCTGCCCACCACGCCCGTCGATCCCGTGTCGCCGGTCCATCCAGTCAGTCCGGTGCATCCCGTGCCGCCCGTGGCGCCCGTATTTCCGGTGTTTCCGGTGTTGCCAGTGTTTCCGGTGCAGCCGGTTTCGGCAGTGAATCCGGTGGAACCCAGCAGCTCCCAAAAGACATCGCTGTTCCACGTGGGTCCCGTGGCCCCCACGTCGCCCGTTTCCCCCGCGTCTCCGTCGTCGCCCGCGCACCCGTCGTCGCCGGTCCATCCGGTGGGGCCCACAACGCCGGTTTCGCCCCACCAGCCGTCGCTTCCGCGGGCGCCCGTGCAGCCTGTCCATGTACTGGCGTCGCCGGTGGCGCCTACGTAACCGTCCACTCCCGTGGGTCCCGTCGACCCCACGTCGCCGCGTTCGCCGTCCACGCCGGTGACGCCCTGCCAACCCGTGTCGCCGTCGGAGCCGCGGGTGCCGGAGGCGCCCGTGATGGTGTCCGGGATGGGGCCCACCACGGTTTCCTTCACCTCGCTGGCCGCGCCCGACACCACCGCAAACGAAGTAAAGGGATTCACTTCCGTCGAAACAGTCACCAAATTCTGCACCAACACCTCTTGGGCGCTGGGATCCACCAGCGACGCGGTGATCGCATTGATGAATTCGCCGGGCGTGTTGGCGAACGACGACGCATTTTGCGATGTGTTGAATTCCTCGAGCGTGCCGGAGAGTTGGAAATCGGCGACCAGCACATAGGTGGTGGTGGTACGCGCCGACACCGACATCATCAGTTCCCGGAACTTGGCGAAGGAACCCCGCGTGCTCAGGCTCGAAGCTTCGCTTCTCGCCAAGGGAAGCGATCCACGTGTCACCGGCACTACCGTGTACGAAACAATCGTCAAATTGCTCGCGTTGACCCCCAGCGACGCCGCCAACGCCTGCACCAAAATGTCCAAATCCGTTTGCGAAATCGTGACGTTTCCTTGCGGGTCGATGATGGGGTTCGACACGCCGTTCACCGTGAACCCGAAGTTGATCGTCACCTGCGTGGTGGGGTCATACAACGCCAACGCGGACAGATTCGCCATCTTGATCAGCAGCGGCACTTTCACCACCCGCACTATCGAATCCGCATTGAACGTCGTTGTCTGCGAGTAGTCCCCGTTCGTGAAGTCGCCGCTGGTCGCCTGCAGCTGCGACAAGTACGCCGACGTCGGCACCACGTAATTTACGGTCGTGTCCGTGTTTTTGAATTTCGCCACCAACGTGATTTTCGAGCCCGTCGGCACATAAATCAGATCGTTCGCGATGAAACCGTCGGCGTTCGTCTGCGTCGTCCGGTTGTTAAACGGATTGTTTTCTGCCGCAAAACGCAGCAGACCATTCACGTTGTTGATGACGATGCTGCCGGTCATGGTTTTCACGTATTCCCCGTCAGAATTGATGGCTTGGTAGTTCATCAGGTTCATCATGGCCGCCGCGTCGAACACGCCGCCGTTGATGTCGATCTGTCCCTGGATGGTAAACAGCGACGTGAATCCCTGGGGGAACCCGAAATACGCATTCAGCAAGGTTTGAAAGTCGCTGTACAACGTCGTGTACTTGCCCAACGACAAAATGTACGCTCCATTGGCCAACCCCGTGCGAAATTCCGGCGCCGACACCGTCACCGAATTGTACGGAAACGAATCCGTCGCCGAATTGAAGGACGTGTCGATGATTTGAATGTTGGAACTGTCCTTGTACAGACCGATTTTTTCATTGAACATGCGCACATCCATTTTCACTTGGAA
>JACCEC010832790.1_pt1 | contig 53925 bp, 50 predicted proteins | sample 7450121 | NCBI WGS metagenome assembly JACCEC01 (sample SAMN15323455, study PRJNA562643) | freshwater metagenome | isolation source: river surface water | place: USA:Blue River Watershed | collected 2017-08-18
AGATGGAGATCTCGCAGCAGGATGCAATTGCGGCAGCTCTGACTCACCTGGGTTATGAAGTTCCAACCAAGCTCTATGTTCAGTCTGTCCTGGTTGATTCGCCCTCGTCCAAGGTGCTCGTGGCCGGTGACATTGTGGTCTCCGCTGCAGGAGTTTTACTAGAGAATTTCGATCAACTGCGATCTGAGATTCAAAAGACTGAAGGAGATCCAATCGAAATTGTCGTGGAAAGGGATGGAGTTAGAAAGTCCTTCTCCATCACTCCCATCAAAAAGGAAGACCTTTGGGTGATTGGGTCGATGATTGCCTACATCTACGACTTCCCGGCTTCTGTTTCGCTGCAGCTGGGGGATGTGGGCGGGCCCAGCGGAGGGCTTATGTTCACGCTCGGGATCATTGATGCCCTTGGGGAGGGCAGCCTGGCTGGAGACCATCACGTTTCGGGGACAGGGACAATTAACGCCTCCGGAAAGGTCGGAAACATTGGTGGTATCGGATTGAAGATGATTGCTGCCAAAAAGAGCGGAGCCGACCTGTTTCTAGTTCCATCAGGAAACTGTCAGGAAGCAAGTGGGCAGGTTCCGGAGGGTTTGCCTGTTGTATCAGTGAGAGACTTGGATGATGCTCTTGCAGCCATTGAACAACTCAAGAGCGGATCTGAGTTTTCTAGTCTCAGTTGTAATTAGGAGAAATTAGTGTCGCAGTCGCAGCCCGCAATAAACCGTAGGGTTTCACCATTGTCTATCGCCGTTGGAATTTTGGCGGCAATCCTCTTCGCGCTGCTCAGCGCTGCAGGTATTTACACAGACTGGCTTTGGTTCGATCAGCTGGGTTACGAAGAGGTCTTCCTGACTCAGATAGCGGGCCAGGTGATCGGATTCGTAATCGGCTTCACAATCATGGCACTGCTGGTTTCGATTGGACTGGCTTTAGCTTGGCGAACAAGACCTATTTATCTGAAGCTGCCAGGGGAATCTCCATTCCAGGCATATCAGACTCTGCTTGAGAGTTTGCGCAAAGTCGTGATGGTTGGAGTACCAGCAATCATTGGAATCGGTGGCGGACTCGTCTTCGCTCGCGAGTGGGAGGTCGGAGCACTATGGCTAAACGGCGAGAGTTTTGGACAAACTGATGCGCACTTTGGTATGGACATCAGCTTCTATGTCTTTGATCTGCCGTTCTGGTCTTTCCTAATCGGCTTTTTATCTGGCGGAGCGTTTTTAGCAGCAGTTATTAACCTCGCGGTGCACGTTATTTACGGAGGAATTCGATTTAACGGAAGAGACATCAGCGTTTCTAAGCCAGCTCGAGTGCAGCTTTCCATTTTGGTTGCTATTTACTTGGTCCTCCAAGGAGCTAGCCTCTGGCTAGATCAATACTCTTCTGTCATTACTTCGGGAACTTTGTTCACGGGTGTTAGCTACACCGATGCCAACGCAGTCATTCCCGGCTTGCAAATCATGGCTTTGATTTCGGTTGCTGTCGCCGTTACTTTTTTGATTACTGCTTTTATCGCCCGCTGGCGAATTGCCATCATCGCCACCGCTTTGATGGTTGTTAGCTCACTGGTTCTCGGTGGTCTATACCCCTGGATCGTCCAGACCTTCCAGGTGGTTCCAAATGAGAGAACCTTGGAGTCGCCATATCTTCAGAAGAACATTGAGGCAACGAGAGCCGCATATGGCTTAGATGAGGTTGAGGTCATTGAGTATGACGCGAAGGTTGTAGCTGAAAAAGGCGCTTTGCGAACTGATGCCAAGACCACTACTTCAATTCGAATCATTGACCCTGCGCTGGTAAGCGATGCATTCCGCCAGCTGGAGCAGTTCCGTCAGTACTACTCATTCCCAAATCGACTGCATGTGGGTCGCTATGAAATTGACGGCGAAGTTCAGGACACAGTAGTTGCCGTTAGAGAGCTAAACCAGGCGGGACTTGGTGAAAGCCAGTCCTGGTATAACTCGACAATTGTTTATACGCACGGCTTCGGCTTTGTGGCCGCCTATGGAAACAAGCGCGATGACGATGGCAAGCCACTGTTTCTGCAGTCAGGAATTCCTCCAAAGGGCTTGCTTGGAGACTTTGAGCCAAGGATTTACTTTGGCCTGAATTCACCAACCTATTCGATTGTTGGCGCTCCGGATGGCGCGCAGCCGCTCGAGTTTGATTACCCAGCGGGCACTGAAGGTCAGCGCGAGACCTACACCACCTTTGAAGGTAGCGGTGGCCCGAGTGTTGGAAACCTAATCAATCGTCTGGCTTATGCACTTCGCTTCCAGAGCGAGCAAATTCTTTTGTCAGATGCAATTAACTCGGAGTCACAAATCCTCTATAACCGCGCCCCTAGGGATCGAGTTCAGCAGGTTGCCCCTTATCTAACTCTTGATACTGAGACTTATCCGGCAATTGTCGATGGCAGGGTGAAGTGGATTGTCGATGGCTACACAACCAGTGCGAACTATCCCTACTCAAACCGTGAGCCATTCAACGTAGCGATTTTAGATTCGGCATCGGAGACGTTTAATCGTGGCATGGGAGATGTGAACTACATTCGCAACTCAGTCAAGGCAACGGTTGACGCTTACGACGGATCAGTTGAGCTCTACGCTTGGGATGAAGAAGATCCAATTCTTCGTGCCTGGTCCAAGATTTATCCAACAACTGTGAAGCCAAGATCGGAGATGTCGGCAGAGCTTTTAGCCCATGTGCGCTATCCAACTGATTTGTTCAAGATGCAGCGCTGGGTACTTGGCCGCTATCACGTGACGGATGCCGGTTCTTTCTATTCTCAGCAGGATGCCTGGATGACCCCTAACGATCCCGTTGAGGGCACCGGCCTTGGCACGCTGCAGCCACCGTACTACCTGACGATGAAGACTCCTGGTCAGACCGATAACGCGTTCTCGCTCTACTCAACCTTTATTCCGCAATCAACGGGCGAGACAACAAGAAACGTGCTCACCGGGTACCTAATTGCGAATTCGGATGCCGGTCGGACGGCCGGACAGATTGCAGATAGCTATGGAAGGCTTACGCTTCTGAACCTGCCGCGCGAAACAATCGTTCCTGGTCCTGGACAGGTTCAGAACAACTTCAACGCGGACAGCAAAGTTTCTTCGCTTCTGAACATCCTTCGTCAGGGATCGACAAGAGTATTGAACGGAAACCTACTGACACTTCCAGTTGGTGGCGGTCTTTTGTATGTGCAACCGGTCTACATCGAATCCACCGGTGAAACCAGCTATCCGCTGCTGCAAAAGATTTTGGTTGCCTTTGGTGATCAGATTGCCTTCGAAGACACACTAGAGCTTGCTCTGGATGCTCTATTCGGAGGAGATTCTGGGGCCGAGGTTTCTGATGGCAATCAACCTGGCGCAGGTAATGAAACAGGTGGAGGTTCCGGTGCTGATTCTGGCAACGCAGCACTGGATGCTGCACTGAACAAAGCCAAGCAAGCGCTGCAGGATAAAGAAGCTGCTTTGCGTGCAGGTGACTGGAGTGCATTCGGTGAGGCCGACGATCGTCTGCAGCAGGCGATCGAAGAAGCCCTAGCGGCACTGGAGAACTAGAGACGAAGGTGCTATCCTTACTGCTTCGCCGCGGGGTGGAGCAGTTCGGTAGCTCGCCGGGCTCATAACCCGGAGGTCGTAGGTTCAAATCCTGCCCCCGCAACCAATTACCCTCGGGGATTTTCCTCGAGGGTTTTTACTTGTGGAAAACCCACCTAGGTTCAATCGACTTTCGCTCTAATCTCCAGCCATGCCACTGGGTATTTTGTTTGTTTTACTGCTTTCGTCCTGTAGCGCTGTTGTCGCGGATCCTCAATTACTACTGAACAAGTACGCGGAAACAACCGAGAGCGGTGGACCACTAACCGGAGTTCTTACTCAGAGCGCATTTATTCAGGCAGACGCCTCCAGAAGGCTGCTGAATGATCTTGGCTATTCCCAGCGCGGCAGGGCAAGGTTTGAGATTTGGTCAGCTTCAGATTTCTTGGTAAGCGGCTGTCTTGATTTGAGTGAGGTGGTAGTGGTTGATAGCCAGGGGGCATTCCTACCCCTGGTTCAGAAGCGCAGTCAGTTCTCAGCCACCATCACGCCCGAAAATTTAATTTCTAATTTTGCGGTGAGTAAGGAGCAATGTTGAGCGTTCGGATTTTTATGGCTAGCTGTGATCTGGTTGCTGCAGCCTTAGGCGTTTGCGGATGTAGCGGAAGTATTGGCGATGAGCTCGAGTATCAGATTTGTGCGGTAAAGCAAATTGAAAGCTCGAAGTCCAAGGTGAGCGTGGAGAAACCAAAACGTCTTTGTCGCTACTACACCAATGGGACCATCGATACCCCGACGCTCACCGTTATCGAAACCTATATCGAGGTTGGCCAAAGACTGTGCATTGGGGATGAGGTTCCCGAAGCTCGAACGCATTCCACATCGGTCTCAGAGCTAGAAACTCAGTTCAGGGCTAAATCCTCTAGGCCAACCGCAACCTGGCAACCGGGCGGAGAGATAGAAATAGAAGTGAGTGCGACATTTACTGCTGAGTACCCAACCCGGGTGGTGGATGGAGAACTGTTTGGTCAGAGCGCCTCGATTAGGTTCCGAGCTGAATCCTTCCGATGGACTTTCTCTGACGGGACCAGAGTGGCCGGCAGGGAAGTAGAAAAAGGATTTTCTGAAAAAGGCGAGCAGACCGCTACTGCGCATGTGCTTCTGAGCGTTGACTACAAACTCTGGGGCGAGTCGTGGGTTATCGATGCCTTTAGCGGGGAAGTAGCGAGTAATGAGCTCAGAATCGGCGTGATTGAGATTCCAAGGAGAACCCTGCTGGTAGCGGGGTAATCAGCTAACTTTCAGCCGGGATTCATTTAACCCTCAACGTTGTTGACCATAATCGACTCAAGTCGAGAGGGTTGAAATGACCGAGTTCCAAAGAAGCGAAAGCCAATTTGTGTTTTCCAATACCTATGCTGCGCCCAAACCTGCTGCCCAGAAGCCAAAGCGCAGGGGTCTTTTGGGAATTGCTGCACTGGCAATGGGTAGCGCGCTAGTTGGTGGAATCATCGGCTCCTCCGCATTTTCGGTCACATACTTTGGTGCTACTCAGCCTGCACCTGTGGTGGTAAACAACGTCGAGCAAATTAACTGGGTGACCGGAGCTGCATCTGAAGCGGGACCGGCAGTAGTGACCCTCTGGGTTGAGTCCTCAGTTTCAAGTGGGTCGGGTTCGGGTGTGATCTTGAGTGAAGACGGATTTATCCTCACCAATGCTCACGTTGTAACGCTGAGTGGTTCAACAAATAATCCTGATCTTTCTGTGAAGCTCTGGGACGGCACTGTTCTTCCAGCGGAGTTAGTTGGTTACGACACCGTCTATGACCTAGCGGTGATAAAAGTAGAAGCAACAGGCCTAAAGGCAATTAAGTTTGCGGACTCTTCAAATTTGAATGTTGGGCAAAATGTGGTTGCCATTGGTGCTCCGCTTGGACTAGCTTCGACGGTCACCGAGGGAATCGTATCTGCGCTGAATAGGACAATTCGCGTAGCATCAGCAGAGGTTAGCGAAGAGCCTGGACTTCAGTTTTGGACCGGAACAGGCGAGTCAATCAGTATTCAAGTTATTCAGACTGACGCAGCTATTAACCCCGGGAATTCCGGAGGCGCACTCGTAAACGAGCGCGGTGAGCTAGTTGGAATCAACGTTGCAATTGCGACTGCGGGCAGTGGTGAAGCAGGTTCAATTGGCGTTGGATTTGCCATTCCATCCAACACGGCTAGTCGAATCGCAAGCGAAATTATGCAGACCGGAAAAGCAACTCACGGACTGCTTGGAGCTATGGTGCGGGACAACTCTGAAAATGGTTCGGGTTTCTCCACTGGCGCCTATGTCGATCAGGTGACTGAAGGCGGCGCCGCTGAGTCCGCCGGTATTCAAAGCGGCGATGTGATTATTGAATTTGCTGGCCAGAAGGTGACCTCAGCTGCCGATCTCACGGCCATGGTTCGTGCTCAACCGGCAGGTGCAGAGGTCGACCTAAAGATTGTTCGTGATGGTGAAACCATTTCTCTTCGCGCGATACTCGGGAATGCTGAAGACCTAAACTAGCGTCGATGAACAAGACCGAAGAAAAACTAGAACAGGTTGAGGCTGGCGATCACGAGCGCTACTCACACTACGTAAAGAAAGACAAGATCGTAGAGTCCGCTGTTATGGGTAATGCGGTTGTAGCGCTGTGTGGCAAAGTGTGGGTTCCCTCGCGCGATCCTGAGCGATTCCCAGTTTGTCCTGATTGCAAAGAGATTTTTGAAAAACTAAAGCGTTAGTTGTAGATGGTTGGAATTGCGGCTTCGCCCTTGGATAGGCGCAGGGCATCCGGCTTGAGTTCTGAAATCGCTTTGAGAAAGTGCTCTTTAGCCTTTCTAGTTCCTAGCTGACCAATTAGCGTCGGGTCGCTCACACCGTCAAAAAGAGTGGCTTGCAACTTTCTTCCCGACTTCTTTCCAATTAGTTCGGCGCTGGCAAGGCCATCCTTTATTTCTCGGTAGGCAATCTTCTTTCCACCCAATGAAATCTTGTTCTTCGACTTCTTTGCCACATCTACCCAGGAGTTGCCGCTCTTATGAGCAACGAGTTTGTAGACGAAGCCAACAGTTGGAAACCCGGAGCCCGTGACAACTGAGGTTCCAACGCCAAATCGGTCGACGGGAGAGGACGCTAGAGCAGCAATCGTGTATTCATCTAGGTCACTCGTGAGAACTATCTTCGTTTCTTTTGCGCCTAGAGAATCTAATTGCTGCCTGACTTCGAGAGCTGTTGTAGCCAAATCACCAGAGTCGATTCGAACGGCGGCAACTTTTCCATCGGTGAGTTTGACCGCAAGCGCCACAGCTTTTTTGATGTCGTAGGTGTCAACCAGGACGGTGGTGTTCACTCCCAAAGCTTCAATCTGAGCCTTGAATGCTTGCTCTTCACTGTCGTGCAAGAGAGTGAAGGAGTGTGCAGAGGTTCCCATGGTGGGAATTCCATAGAGCCTTCCAGCTTCCAGGTTGCTGGTTGCATCAAATCCAGCGATGTAAGCGGCTCGGGCTGCAGCAACTGCACTTAGTTCCTGGGTCCTTCGTGAGCCCATTTCAACAAGGGATCTACCCTTGGCGACCGAGAACATCCTCGCCGCAGCGGAGGCAACAGCCGAGTCATGGTTCAAGATCGAAAGAATCAGTGTTTCTAGGACGACGGCTTGTGCAAAGGTTCCCGTTACCGTGAAGACAGGAGATCCTGCGAAAAACAAATCGCCTTCTTGGTAACCCTCGATTTTCCCATCGAATTTGTAATTGCTTAGGTAGTCGAGAGTCCGCTCATCGACAACTCTGGAATCCCTGAGATATTCAATGTCTTGCTTTTCAAACTTGAAATTTGTTATTGCTTCTAGCAGGCGGCCAGTTCCAGCCAAAACACCATATCTTCTTCCTAGCGGAAGCGATCGAGTGAATGCCTCGAAGACGCACTGACGCTCTGCCTTACCAGAGTGCAAGGCAGCTTGAACCATCGTTAGTTCGTATCGGTCCGTAAGTAGCGCAAGTGACACGCCACCAGCCTACTGAGCCGTCATCTACCGCTCTAGACTGGGTTCTGTGGATGCAAGACCAATCGGAATATTTGATTCTGGAGTCGGTGGCCTAACGGTTGCTAGGGCAATCATTGATCAACTTCCTCATGAGTCCATTGTTTATGTCGGGGATACTCTTAATTCTCCTTATGGACCTAAGTCACTAGCTGAGGTTCGAACCCTTGCTCTGTCGGTAATGGATGAGCTCGTTGCCTCCGGCGTAAAGCTTCTGGTTATTGCATGCAATTCGGCATCCGCTGCAGTCCTTAGAGATGCTAGGGAGCGCTACACCGAGGGCAAGGGAGTCCCGGTGGTAGAGGTAATACAACCTGCAGTTCGCAGAGCAGTTGCTACCTCTCGAAATAAAAGAGTCGGTGTCATTGGGACCTCGGCAACTATATCTTCTGGGGCCTACGAGGATGCATTTGCCGCAGCTGTAGATTTCGAAATAACTTCTGCGGCCTGTCCAGCATTTGTGGATTACGTGGAAAGAGGCATTACCTCGGGACCAGAGCTTCTCAAAGTTGCGGAGGGTTACCTGAAGCCAATTCGCGAAGCCAAGGTGGACACTCTTGTCTTGGGATGTACTCATTACCCGCTGCTACAAGCCGCCATTGCATATGTAATGGGGGAGGGTGTGAACCTAGTTTCCTCAGCTGATGAGACAGCCAAGGATGTTTTCAGGGTCTTAACTGAGCATGATCTTCTAGCCCCGGAAAATCAAAAAGCCAGTTATTCATTCTTTGCAACTGGAAATGCAGATGAGTTTGAGGTTTTGGCAAAGAGATTTTTGGGACCAGAGGTAAGTGGTGTCAAGAAACTAGACAGAAAGAGCTGAATTGAGAAAAGACGGAAGAGCTGACAGCGATCTACGTGCTGTGAAGATTGAGCGCAATTACACCATGCACGCCGAGGGTTCGGTTCTTGTGTCTTTTGGCAACACCAAGGTTTTGTGTAATGCATCGTTTACGCCTGGAGTTCCTAGATTCAAAAAGGACACAGGCGAGGGCTGGGTCACTGCCGAGTATTCAATGCTCCCGCGTGCAACGAATGAGCGCACAGATCGAGAGAGTGTAAAGGGAAAAATTGGTGGTAGAACTCACGAGATTTCCAGACTTATCGGTCGAGCACTCAGGGCAGTGGTTGACTACAAGGCGCTAGGGGAGAACACCATTGTTATTGACTGTGATGTCATCCAAGCTGACGGCGGAACACGAACGGCTGCGATAACTGGAGCATTCGTAGCGCTAATGGATGCTGTTGCTTGGGCGAAAGCCCACGGGCACATATCAAAATCTGCAAAGCCAATTCTGGACACGGTGGCTGCTGTTTCGGTTGGTGTCGTCGATGGACGAGCTCTATGCGATCTAGCCTATGAGGAAGACGTCCGCGCAGAAACGGACATGAACATCGTCGCAACCGGCCGGGGACTATTTGTAGAGGTACAGGGCACAGCTGAAGCAAATCCGTTTAGTAAAGAGGAGCTCGATTCGCTCCTAGACATGGCAGTAGCAGCAACTCAAAAGCTCTCGACCATCCAGCGTGAAGCTCTCGCAAACAATCTGGAGTTGGCTTGAAAGAGCTGATTTTTGCAACAGGTAATGCCCATAAGGTTCAAGAGGCCGCCCAGATAATTGGTCTCAGAGCGCCCGGCATCAGCGTCTTGCCCTACTCCGGGGATTCACCCGCGGAGACCGGAACAAGTTTCCTCGAAAATGCCCGGATCAAATCTCTTGCAGCCTTTCAGGCAACGGGTAAGCCTGCGTTTGCCGATGACTCAGGAATCTGTGTGGATGTCATGGGAGGTGCGCCGGGAATATTCTCAGCCATCTGGTCAGGCACCAGATCCGATGTTGCAAACAGAGATCTGCTCTTGGCTCAGCTAAAAGAGATTCCAATTGAATATCGCCAAGCAAGTTTTGTCTGCACAATTTCACTTATAGCCGAGGATTTGGATGTGAGTTTTACGGGGGTCTGGCCCGGATACATCTCTTTTGAGGCGAGAGGCAATGGAGGCTTTGGATATGATCCAGTTTTTATCCCTGAGGGATTTCAACTAACAGCAGCCGAGCTAGAGCCAGAACTTAAGAATTTGATTTCGCATCGTGCCATGGCCATGTCGGAACTTGCGATGTTTCTGGCGCAATAGCGCCCCCAGCAGGATTCGAACCTGCGCACCCGCCTCCGGAGAGCGGCGCTCTATCCCCTGAGCTATGGGGGCCTTTTTGAAGCCTAGCATTGAGAGAAAAGGAGTCATCTTGGCACTTCGTTTAGCGGACCGCTGGATTTGGGACAGCTGGTATGTCTGGGACGGTGACTACTGCCACGCCTTTTATTTGTGTGCTTCCAAAGGGTTAGTTGACCCAAATCGAAGACATCGTTACACGAACATCGGTCATGCAAGATCAAAAGATCTAACTAATTGGGAGATCTTGCCAGACGCACTCTCTCCCAGCGATTCACCAGCATTTGATTCTTGGACAACTTGGACGGGCAGTGTTGTTAGAGATGACACCGGACTGTGGTGGCTCTTCTACACCGGAACGTCTCGAGAGGATGGGGGAGATATCCAAAGAATTGGATCCGCTACTTCTAAAGACCTGATTAGCTGGACAAAGTCTTCAGCTGACACAGTGATTGAAGCGGACGCAAGCTGGTATGAAAAGTTAGGTGATAAAACTTGGGTAGATGAGGCTTGGAGAGACCCTTGGGTCTATCGCTCAGGTCAAGACAATCTGTGGCACATGCTCATCACTGCAAGAGCCAAGAATGGCGCTACTAGAAACCAAGGAGTTCTTGGCCATGCCATTTCCAAGGATCTCAAAACCTGGGAGGTAAAAGCACCTCTTTCAAATCCGGACCAAGGTTTTGCTCAGCTCGAAGTCTTTCAACGTGTGACCGTAGACTCCGTGCCGCTTCTTATCTTTTGCTGTGGCTATAGAGAATTGGATGATCACTTCTTGACCCTTACGGGTGAGTTCGATGCGACCTACTCGTTGGTATGCGATGAGAAATTACAAGATGTTGATTTCAGGAAGGCACGTGCTTTTTCTGACAAGCGAATCTATGCCGGACGTGTAGTTCAAGACCCCCAAGGTGGGTCCTATCTGCTTGGGTTTGTAAACATGGTTGAAGGTCAATTTGTCGGAGAGATTTGTGACCCGATTCCAGTGAGCGCAACCTTCGAAGAGGGCCTTGTCATCAAGGAAGCCCTTTAGCTTTCAGCACCTACGCGAGTAATATAAGAAGTCGCGCACCCCTACCTTTCCCTGTTTTCTAAGGAACTCCCGTGACTCCAGAGCAGCTAAGCCTTGCAATTAGCAAGGCACTCTCTGAGCTGGTCGCGGCTGGGAGGATTCCCTCGGATGCCATTCCAAAAGAGATCGTCGTTGAAAGGCCCAAGAATCGGGAGCACGGAGACTGGGCAACCAATGTTGCGATGCAAATTGCACCGAAGGCCTCCACCCCGCCCCGCGAAATTGCCGAACTACTGATACCGAAGCTCCAAAGCCTTGACGGCGTCACTTCCGCTGAGATAGCAGGACCCGGCTTTATAAACCTCTTTGTATCCTCCGCCGCAGCTGGCGTCCTTGCCAGACAGATTGTCGAATCGGGCAGTCAATATGGAAAGTCCTCCGCTATGTCGGGGGAGAAGTTGAATCTCGAATTTGTCTCGGCCAACCCAACCGGTCCAGTTCACCTTGGAGGCACACGTTGGGCTGCGGTTGGTGATTCCTTGGCAAGGATTTTTCAATCGCAAGGTGCAACCGTTACCCGCGAGTATTACTTCAACGACCACGGCGCCCAAATCGATCGATTTGCCAAATCCTTAGTTGCTTCGGCAAAGAAAGAAGCCACTCCTGAGGATGGTTATGCGGGCAGCTACATCTCCGAGATTGCCTCTGCAATCCTGGCTAAAAACCCTGAGCTACTTCGCCTAGATGGAGAAGAGCAACAGGAAGAGTTTCGCAAGCATGGCGTTGAGATGATGTTTGAACAAATCAAAGAGTCTTTGCATAACTTCGGTGTTGACTTTGATGTTTACTTCCACGAGAACTCTCTGTACGAGTCTGGTTCAGTGAAAAAAGCCGTCGAGCGCCTGAAGCAACTGGGCCACATGTTTGAGCAGGACGGTGCCCTTTGGTTTAGGTCTTCCTCCCTCGGTGATGAAAAGGATCGAGTTGTCATCAAATCTGACGGAGAAGCTTCTTACATTGCCGGAGACATCGCCTATTACCTCGATAAACGCGAGCGAGGATTTGATAGAGCTCTCTATATGCTCGGTGCTGACCATCATGGATATATAGGTCGAATGCATGCAGTCTGTTCGGCATTTGGCGATACCCCTGGGGTCAACATGGAGATTCTCATTGGTCAGATGGTGAGTTTGGTAAAGGGCGGGCAACCTGTTCGAATGTCTAAGAGGGCGGGCAACGTTGTGACCATGGAAGATCTCGTTGAGACCGTCGGTGTTGATGCGGCCCGCTACGCGCTTGTTAGGTCCTCAATTAATTCAACTCTCGACATTGATCTTGAGCTATTGGCAAAAAGAACCAATGACAATCCTGTTTTCTATGTTCAGTATGCGCACGCCAGAACCAAGCAGGTGGACAGGAATGCTGAGTCACTGGGTGTCGCCAGGGATGAATTTGATCCGGCGCTACTCGAGAGCGAGGCTGAGGGTGAGCTTCTGTCGAAGCTGTCAGAGTTTCCTAGAATCTTGGCCCAGTCCGCTGAATTCAGAGAGCCCCACAGGGTGGCTCGTTACCTAGAAGAAGTAGCGGGAAGTTACCACCGTTTTTATGACAACTGCCGAATCCTGCCATTACCTGCAAAACCCATTGAGACAATTCATAAGACGCGCTTGTGGCTAAACGATGCGGCAGGAACAGTCCTGGCAAATGGACTTGCACTCCTAGGTGTTAGCGCACCGGAGAGGATGTAGCGGTGTCGAATTCTCTAATTCCCGATTGGCTAACAGAATCACAGAGCATAGATCAAAGAATTTGGCCTGCTTCGGCAAAACGTAACTCCTATGGAGAGCTAGAAGTAGGCGGGCTCTCCTGCACAGAGTTGGTTCGTCAATTTGGCTCACCTCTATATGTAATCGACCAGGCTGATTTCGAAGCCCGGCTAAAGCAAGTTCGACAAGCTTTTGAGACTGAAGCTAGCAAAATCGGCACATCGGTAAAGCTCTATTACGCATCAAAAGCGCTACTTACATCAGACGTCGCGCGCTGGGCAGCTTCTGCTGGTTACGCAATTGATGTATCAACTGGTGGTGAGCTGGCTGTTGTCCTAGCCGCGGGTGTAGCTGGCGAACAAATCGGCCTGCACGGCAACAATAAATCTCTGATTGAAATCGGCAGAGCAGTAACGAATGATGTTTCAGTCATTGTCATTGATTCAGAATTAGAAATTGAAAGAATTGCGGCAGCGGCTGGTGCTCAAGATAAAGTCCAATCTGTTCGACTGAGGGTCAACACTGGTGTGCATGCCCACACTCACGAATACTTAGCGACAGCAAGAGAAGACCAGAAATTCGGAGTTTCAATGCAAGACGTTCCTGGTCTTGTGGCAAAAATTAGATCTCACTCTCACCTTAAATTTCTTGGCCTGCATTCACACATTGGTTCACAGATTTTTTCGGCCGAGGGCTTTGTGGCCTCAGCGGAACTCCTGCTTGATCTGCACTCGCAACTTCTGAGGTCAGGGGATGTGCCCGAGCTGAATCTTGGTGGAGGCTTTGGAATTTTCTACACTCCTGCGGATTCTCCATTAGCCATCGAGCAGTTTGCTTCAGAAATCATGGCGGGAGTAAAGAAAAAGTGCGATTCACTGGATATTGCAGTTCCCAAATTAGCTTTTGAACCCGGTCGAGTAATCGCAGGTCCAGCTGGCCTGACGCTTTACACGGTGGGGACGACAAAAGAGGTTTCTCTGTCAGATCAGGGACCTGAAGCTAGAAGACTCTATGTCAGCGTTGATGGAGGGATGAGTGATAACCTCCGCTCCGCTCTCTACGGTGCAGAATATTCAGCACTACTGAGTTCTCGGGTCTCCGAAGAACCGGCAGTTTTAGCCAGGGTTGTTGGAAAGCATTGTGAATCGGGAGACATCGTGGTTCGTCATGCGCTCTTGCCACAGGACACCGCAGTCAATGACATTGTGGCTGTTCCCGCAACTGGTGCCTACTGCTATTCGCTATCTTCTAACTACAACTACGTAACTAAACCAGCAATGGTCGCGGTAAAGAATGGGAACGCTAATTTACTGATTCGTGGCGAAAGCGAGTCAGACCTACTGGCTAAAGATGCAGGAATTGGAGGACGGTAATGCGATCTGAATATCGACCGATTCGTGTTGCCCTGCTTGGTTCTGGTTCCGTTGGTTCTCAAGTTGCCCGACTACTGATTGAAAATCGGGAAGAGTTAGCTCAAAGAGTTGGAGCTGAGTTACAACTCGTAGGAATCGCAGTTCGTGACAAGAAAGCAAATAGGGATCCAAAGATTCCAAAAGAGCTTTTCACAGAAGATGCAGAATCCCTACTTTCTGGGGCAGACATCGTGATTGAGCTCATGGGTGGAATTGAGCCAGCCAACGAGTGGATTAGAAAGGCTCTAAATTCAGGTGCCGATGTTGTCACGGCCAACAAAGCTTTGATTGCCTCTAAAGGTTCTGAGCTAATCGAATTAGCCCAGCAGCTCGGAGCTCAGCTCTACTACGAGGCAGCTGTTGGTGGAGCAATTCCGATTATTAGGCCACTTCGTGAGTCTCTTGCGGGCGACAAAATCAATCGCGTCATGGGAATCGTGAACGGAACCACCAATTACATTCTTGATCAAATGGAATCAAATGGGTTGGACTTCGCCACTGCACTGCGACAGGCACAAGCGCTTGGATATGCAGAAGCTGACCCAACTGCAGACGTTGAGGGATTTGATGCGGCAAGCAAGGCTGCAATATTGGCTTCGCTAGCCTTCCACAGTGAGGTTCCAGTTGAAAAAGTGCACAGAGAGGGAATCTCTTCGGTCACGCCCGCGCAAATTGCCACGGCAAAAGATGCTGGCTATAGCCTGAAACTTTTGGCAATCAGTGAACGTGTCGATGACGGCCTGGTTGTAAGGGTGCATCCAACACTTATTCCGCGCAATCATCCACTGGCAGCTGTGCGTGGTGCATACAATGCAGTCTTCGTTGAAGCGGAGAGCGCCGGGCGTCTTATGTTCTATGGTGCTGGAGCCGGTGGGGTTCAGACAGCCTCAGCGGTTCTGGGTGACCTAGTCTCTGCTGCTAAACGCCATCTTGCTGGAGGTCCTGGACTGCCTCTTTCAACTCATGCCAACTTGCAGGTCTTGCCAGTTCAAGCAACCAAGACTCGTTTCCAAATCACCCTAAGAGTGAGCGATCAGCCCGGTGTTCTCGCTTCCATCGCGGGGGAGTTCGCCGCGCAGGGGATAAGCGTTGAGACTGTCGCCCAATCGGTTTCTTTGAACAGTGACTCGGCGGCGCTTCTTACAATCATGACTCACATTGCCTCTGAAGCTGATTTAGAGAAAGTTGTCGAATCGCTTGAGAAAAACAAGGCAGTCGTTGCTGTTGAATCAGTTGTCAGGGTTGAGGGAATCTAATGGCACATCAGTGGCGAGGTGTGATTAGAGAGTATTTTGATCGACTTCCGTTTTCGGACTCAGACCCAATTGTCACTCTCGGCGAAGGTGGCACTCCGCTCATTGAGGCCCCAGCATTAGCCAAACTGCTCGACGTTGGTCGTGTCCATCTGAAGTTCGAGGGCATGAACCCAACCGGTTCGTTCAAAGACCGTGGAATGACAACGGCAGTTTCCAAGGCCAAAGGCCGAGGAGCTAAAGCGGTGATTGCAGCCTCAACAGGCAACACTTCAGCCTCCGCTGCGGCTTATGCCGTTAAGGCGGACATGCAATCAGTTGTATTGGTTCCAGCAGGAAAGATTTCCTGGGGCAAGCTTTCGCAGGCCGTCGCGCACAAAGCTCAAATTTTGCAGGTCAGGGGTAATTTCGATGACTGCCTGCGAATTGCTCGGGAGCTCAGTCAGAGTTATCCGGTTTTCTTGGTGAACTCTGTCAACCCCGATCGTCTTCAGGGACAGAAAACAGCTGCATTCGAAGTTGTTGATGTTCTTGGAACTGCGCCTGACATTCATGCCATGCCACTTGGCAACGCAGGAAACATTTCTGCCTATCATCTTGGCTACAAGGAGGACCTAGCTGCTGGCAGGGTAAAGAAGCTTCCTCGGCTTTTTGGAATTCAGGCTGAGGGCAGCGCACCTTTTATAAAAGGTTCCCCAGTTGCAAAACCTGACACCATTGCCACTGCCATCAGAATTGGAAACCCGGCATCGTGGGATCTAGCTCAGGCAGCAAAGGCGGAAACTCAGGGGCTATTCGGGGCTGTTAGTGACAGCGAAATTCTGTGGATGCACAGATTTCTATCGCAAGAAACAGGTGTCTTCGTCGAACCCTCAAGTGCCACCGGTGCAGCAGGTCTATTCAAGCTCTCCAAGCAGGGCGAACTGAAGGATGTAAATGAAGTTGTGATAACTGTCACAGGTCATGGACTAAAGGATCCAGACTGGGCCCTAAAGGATGATCGAGGCAGGAAAATCAAACCTCGAAAAGTTTCTGCCCAGGTTGAATCAGTTGCAGAGGTTTTGGGCTTGGAGAAAAACAAATGAGACTTAAAGTTACCGTTCCTGCAACCAGCGCGAATTTGGGGCCAGGATTCGATTCTCTTGGAATGGCGCTAGCTCATTACGACGTTTATGAAGTCGAGGTTGTTTCATCGGGCTTAGAAATTCAAATCTCGGGCGAAGGCGCAAATTCTGCAGCTAAAGATGAAACTAATTTGATCTATCGTTCAATGAAGTTGGTCTTTGATTCGGTGGGAAAAAAGCTTCCAGGTATCCGGCTGACTTGCCATAACTCCATTCCTCATGGCAGAGGTATGGGTTCTTCTGGCGCAGCAGTTGCTGGTGGGGTCATGCTGGCTGCAGGACTTTTGGATAACAAATTTTCTGAGAAGCAGCTGCTTGAGTTTGCAACCAAGATGGAAGGTCACCCCGATAACGTCGCACCCGCTCTATTTGGTGGATTGACAATTGCCTGGGTCGATGAGCAAGGTCCTCATCACAAAAAGCTCACTGTTCACAGAGGCATTTCGCCCCTAGTTCTGGTCGCACCGAATGAAATGTCAACCAAGCTAGCGAGAAGCCTGCAACCTGAAACTGTTCCGCACACGGATGCAGTGTTCAATGTTTCGAGATCTGCCCTATTGGTAGCCGCACTGACTCAAAGCCCAGAGCTGATGATGGCTGCAACTGAGGACAGGCTTCATCAGAATTATCGCGCCAGTGCCATGCCTGAAACCAGCAAACTCATAGCTGCCCTCAGGGAAAAAGGTCACGCAGCAGTAGTTTCTGGGGCTGGTCCGAGCGTTTTGGTTCTAGAGGACGACCCCCAGAAGAGGCTATCTGCCATTGAATTCGTCAAAAAGGGTTTTCCCACATGGATTGCGCTTGCACTTGCAGTCGACTTCAAAGGTGCTAGTCTTGAGGGGCAGCCTGGATCAGGCAACTAAAAAGCCCCTCTGCATCTTCAATCAAATTCTGCAAACGCGGCTTCGCCGTGAAGAAATGAGAAATACACACAATGGTTGATAACCAAGACGAGAAGCCCGTAAAGCGCACCCGTCGAGTTAGCTCGAGCGCCGCTTCCAAAAAAGAAAAGCCAGAAACCAAAGATTCGACCCCTAAGTCTGACGCTCAAGAGAGTAAGCCGACTGAGAGCCGACCAGCCGAGACGGAGTCCAGACAGGATTCGCGCGAAGACCGAGAGACTCGCTCCAATGACCGAGAACACTCGCGGGATCGCGACGATGACCGTCGCAATCGCAACCGTCGTGGTCGTTTCCGCGATCGTGACAGACGACGTAACCAAGAAGAATCAGAACCAGAGATTCTCGAAGACGATGTCCTGATCCCAGTTGCTGGAATTTTGGATGTTCTAGACAATTACGCATTCCTCAGAACTTCTGGTTACCTGCCAGGACCAAATGATGTCTACGTCTCTTTGGGACAGGTCAAAAAGTATGGTCTGCGTAAAGGTGACGCCATCATTGGCTCTATTCGTCAGCCACGCGAGGGTGAAAACCAGCGTCAGAAGTTCAATGCTCTAGTCAGAGTAGAAACCGTCAACGGCCAAACCCTGGATGAGGCTCAGACGCGAGTTGAGTTTTCAAAGCTGACCCCCCTCTATCCAGACACCAGGCTGCGACTTGAGACTGACCCTAAAAAGTTGACGACCAGAATTATTGATCTGGTTTCACCAATTGGTAAGGGCCAAAGAGGTCTGATTGTTTCTCCACCAAAGGCCGGAAAGACTCTGGTACTTCAGGCAATTGCCAATGCAATTTCAGCCAACAATCCTGAGGTTCACCTGATGGTTGTCCTTGTTGACGAGCGTCCGGAAGAAGTTACCGACATGCAGAGAACAGTAAAGGGAGAGGTTATTGCCTCCACCTTTGATCGTCCTGCAGACGACCACACCACTGTGGCAGAGCTTGCTATTGAACGCGCAAAGCGTCTAGTTGAGCTTGGACACGACGTGGTTGTGCTGCTCGATTCGATTACTCGTTTGGGTCGCGCATATAACCTCTCCGCCCCAGCCAGCGGAAGAATCCTTTCCGGTGGTGTTGACTCCTCAGCTCTGTATCCACCAAAGAAGTTCTTCGGTGCCGCAAGAAACATTGAGAATGGTGGCTCACTAACCATCATTGCGACAGCTCTTGTCGAAACCGGATCCAAGATGGATGAAGTTATCTTCGAAGAATTCAAGGGAACTGGAAACATGGAGCTGAGGCTCTCGCGTCAGCTATCCGACAAGAGAATCTTCCCGGCAGTGGACATCAATGCCTCTGGAACTAGACGTGAAGAGATGTTGATGAGCCCGCAGGAAACAAAGATTATTTGGAAGCTTCGCCGTGCGCTCGCAGGTCTTGAGCAGCAGCAGGCTCTGGAGCTCGTGCTGAACAGGCTAAAGGAAACAGCAAGCAATGTTGAATTCCTGCTAATGCTTGAGAAGTCGATGCCAGTTCCTACAGAGACTGACTCGGAGTAACTTTGCTGGATTCGCTTGCAGGACTTAGATCCGAGCACGCGAGTTTGCAACAGCAGCTCAGCGACTCGGCGGTTCACTCAAACCCGGCGCTCGCTAAGAAACTGAATCGTCGCTACGCCGAACTCTCGGCAATCTTGCAAGCCGATGATGATGTCAAGCGTCTAGAAGAGGACCTAGCAGCTGCCAAAGAATTGGCAGCTGAAGATGCCGCTTTTGCCGCCGAGCTTCCGTTGTTGGAAGAGCAAATTCCTGTAGCCAAAGAAAAACTAAGGCGCCTTCTAATTCCAAGAGATCCAGATGATGGTCGAGATGTAATCATGGAGATCAAAGCTGGTGAAGGAGGAGCTGAGAGTGCTCTCTTTGCTGCAGATCTGCTTCGCATGTATATGTATTACGCCCAGAGCAAGGGTTGGAAGGCAGAGCTACTGGACAAGACAGAAAGTGATTTGGGCGGAATCAAAGACTGCCAGCTTGCTATCAAGGCCAATTCCCCTGACCCCGCGAATGGCGTCTGGGCGCATTTGAAATATGAAGGTGGCGTTCACCGTGTTCAAAGAGTCCCAGTTACCGAGGCTCAGGGAAGAATCCACACCTCAGCCGCTGGAGTTCTCGTTTTCCCAGAAGTGGACGAGCCTGAAGAAGTGGAGATTTCTCCAAACGACATTAGGGTCGATGTTTTTCGCTCATCCGGTCCGGGCGGTCAGTCCGTAAACACAACTGATTCTGCTGTGAGAATCACGCACCTTCCAACAGGAATCGTGGTGTCAATGCAGAATGAAAAGTCACAGCTTCAAAATCGCGACGCCGCCATGCGTGTTCTCAGAGCTCGACTATTGGCCGCACAGCAGGAAGCAATTGATGCCGAACAATCTGCGCAGAGGAAGAGCCAGGTTAGAACAGTCGATCGCTCCGAAAGAATTAGAACCTATAACTTCCCCGAGAATCGAATTGCCGATCATCGCACTGGCTACAAGGCCTACAACCTAGACCAGGTCATGGAGGGGGCTCTTGAGCCAATTGTCCAATCGGCGATCACGATGGATGAAGAATCTAGGTTGGCCGCAATCCAAGGCTCCTAATGAAATTAGCGCAGGCTTTAGAAGAAGCCCGACAAAAATTAGCGCAAGCTAAAGTCCCAAGCCCGGATGCTGACGCCCACTGGTTGCTCGCTCACGCAATCTCTTCAAATAGAGCCGAAGTTCTAAGGCGAATAACTCTTCTTGAGGATCTGAGCCAAACCGAGCAAGATCTTTTTTACGCTTCCCTGAATAGACGGGTTAAGCGAGAGCCACTGCAGCACATCACTGGTAAAGCAGCATTTCGCAATCTTGAACTATTGGTCGGACCGGGCGTATTCATCCCAAGATTTGAAACTGAGCAGGTTGCACAAATCGGAATTGACTTCTTGAAATCTCTGTCATCAACAGCCAAGGCTGCAGACTTAGGAACTGGTTCAGGTGCCATCGCAATCAGTTTGGCCTTAGAGACCTCTGCTGAGGTGGTTGCAATCGAAGTGTCTAACGATGCAGCGAAATATGCCAGAGAGAATATTCAAAGGTTTGCACCGCATGTTCAACTTATAGTTGGAAGTTTTGAACAGAGTCTTCTAAACCTCACAGAGCTAGATTTGATAATTTCGAACCCTCCCTACATACCTCGGGCAGCTGTGCCAATCGAGCCCGAGGTTTATAAATTTGACCCTGAGGTTGCTCTTTATTCAGGTGAAGATGGTCTTGATTCGATTCGGGAGATTGTTGCGATTTCCACTTTTGCATTGAGACCCGAAGGAATGCTCGTGCTTGAGCACGCGGACGGGCAGAGCGATCAGGTGTGTGAACTACTATTGGAACAGGGATTTACCAGCGTTACTGCGCACCCCGATCCCACCGGGCGACTAAGAGCTGTTAGCGGCATTAGGAGGGCATAGCTTGGCAAGTGTTTATGACTGTTCGGTCGACACCGATCTGCTAACTGGCTTTCGATTAGCCAAAGTCTCCCTCGATAGACAAGAGCTGGTTGTGCTGCCCACGGATACGGTCTATGGAATTGCCGCGAACGCTTTCAGCCCTAAGGCAGTTGAAAATCTGCTCAACGCAAAAGGTCGCGATCGAACCTCGCCCCCACCGGTTCTAATTCCCAAGGTCGAGACCCTTTCGGCTTTGGCGGCCGATCTGCCTTTAGTTGCAAACCAACTTGCCGCAGCCTTTTGGCCAGGCGCTTTGACAATGGTGCTGAAAGCTCAGAGAAGTCTCGACTGGGATCTAGGCGAGACTAGGGGGACAGTTGCACTGAGGGTGCCTGACCACAAGATAACTTTGGCTCTTTTGGAAGACGTCGGTCCATTGGCGGTATCAAGTGCAAACTTGAGTGGGCAACCTTCGGCAGTTACTGCGCAACAAGCAGTTGATTACTTTGGTCCGAAGGTAGCGGTTTATCTCGATGCCGGTGCTTCACCTAAGGGCGAAGCATCAACAATTCTTGACCTTACGCAGGTGAGAGACGGAGAACCAATTCGTGTCCTGCGTAAAGGTGCAATTTCGCTCGAGCGAATTCGATCGGTGATTGGCAACGTGGAGCTCGAGGTCGACTAGTGCGTGCCTACTTCCTCGTTGCACTGATCACAGCGGTTGTCACATACCTGTCGACTTGGCTCGTGCGCTACACAGCAAAGCGATTCAATATCGCTCCTGCAATTAGAGAAAGAGACGTGCACAAATCTCCAACCCCGCGCATCGGTGGGATAGCAATGCTGCTTGGGCTGGGGGCGGGCTTCTTCTCAGCCGCATCCTTCGGTTGGTTTGAGCCTCTCTTTGCCAACCCTGGACCAATTTGGGCGATGTTTTTCGCGGCTGCACTAATTGTTGTTGTCGGCCTGCTTGATGACCTTATTGAACTTGACTGGACAGCAAAAATGGGCGGTCAGATGGCCGCTGCCTGGATAATCGCCTCGTCTGGTATTCAAATAGTTTCTTTGCCAATTGGCGGGGTCACTGTTGGCAGCTTCGCTGTCTCCTTGGCAATCACTGTTTTCGCGCTGGTTCTGGTGATGAATGCCGTCAACTTCATAGATGGCCTAGATGGATTAGCGGCAGGTGTGGTTGCCATTGGAACGCTTGCCTTTTTTGTTTACACATATCTGCTCGCCCAGCAAACCAGTCCCACCAACTACTTCTCAACCGCTGGACTAATCTCCGCCATCATCCTGGGATTAGTGGTTGGCTTTCTTCCGCACAACTGGAGACCGGCAAAGATTTTCATGGGTGATTCAGGAGCAATGCTTCTTGGACTACTAATGGCGACAAGTGCTATCACAGTCACCGGTTCCATCGATCCGGCAACTGTCACTCGCAATGATCTGTTGCCAGCACTGATTCCGCTAGCGCTTCCAGTATTTATTTTGATTCTGCCGCTACTCGATCTATTGCTTGCAGTGGTGCGAAGGCTAAGCAGAGGTAAGTCACCTTTTGCACCGGACAGGGAGCATATTCACCATCAGCTGCAGGATATTGGCCACTCACACCAGGGTGCTGTTCTTGTCTTCTATCACTGGACCCTACTGGTCTCAACTACCTTGCTTCTGTTTTTCTGGTTAGATTTGCCGCAGGTGCTAATGATTTTTGGGGCTTGGCAAATCCTCGCACTTGTCCACACATACTGGCCAGCCCTGGCTAGGCGAATTCGATATCGGAGGAAGATTGCAAACAAACAGTAAACAGCTATTTGCAAAAGCCCTTCGCTTAAATCTGCTCCTAGCAGGATTAGTTGCCGTGCTTGGTTCGGTAATTGGTTTTATGGTTTATGGTTCGGGCGGGGTTGCATCGTCGCTGATTGGCGCTGCTGTATCGTCCGTCTTTGGAGTAATGACCATTCTCAGTATTGGATTTGGTTCCAAGCTTGGGCTGAATGGCTTCTACGCTCTGGTCCTGGGAGGTTGGCTACTTAAGGTCTTACTATTTGCCCTCCTGCTTGGCTTCCTTCAATCAGCCACCTTTATTTCGGGACCCATGTTCTTTTTTGCTGTAGTGGCATCGGTCCTGGGAGGCCTGGCAATCGACTCCTATGTGGTCCTGACTGCCAAGATTCCAGCGGTCGAGAATTAGCCCAGTCAATTTGGGAATTGGGCCGAGGTGGTCCGAGTTATCCATATAAACTCTTGGGGAAACCCAAACAACTTGGCCCTCTGCGCCCCTGACCAGGAGAAGAACCCTGATTACAGCAATGAGTCTCTTCATGGCCGAGGGTGCCGAGTTTAAGCCACCAACAATTTATGAGTTTTATCCCGAAATCTTTCTGTTTGAGGGAACCCCCTTTGCCATAAACCGAATCATGATGATCAGGCTCATCGTCATGACTCTTCTAATTGTCCTGTTCCTGCTCTGGACTAGAAAATTCAATCAGGCTGTGAAGACAGGCAATGTCGTTCCAGGCAGATTCCAACTGCTCGGCGAGATGGCCCTGAACTTTGTTCGCAAGTCAATTGCCCACGATCAGCTTGGCGAGAAAGACGGGGAGCGCTTCCTTCCTCTGCTGACCACAATTTTCTTCATGGTGCTTGGAATGAATATCACGGGCATCATTCCGTTTGCCAACATCGCAGGAACATCTGTAATTGGTATTCCGCTGGTACTGGCTGCCGCAGCCTACGTCACATTCATTTATGCGGGTGTGAAGCGTCACGGAATGAAGTTTTTCAAGAACTCGCTTTTCCCATCTGGTGTCCCGGTTTACTTCTACACGCTCGTTACACCGATTGAGTTTCTTTCAACATTTATTCTTCGACCGGTGACGCTTGCTCTTCGTCTTTTGATGAACATGATTGCGGGCCACCTGTTGCTGGTTCTGTGTTTCTCGGCGACTCACTTTTTCTTCTTCCAGGCTGATGGCCTATTCAAGGCATTCGGTGCTGGAACCTTTATCTTTGGCTTCGCCTTTACCTTGTTTGAGATTTTGGTGTCTGTTTTGCAGGCATACGTATTCACACTTCTGACCACTGTCTACATCCAGTTGGCATTGGCAGACGAACACTAAACCCCCACGGAAGGAAAAACAGTGGACGCAGTAACACTTGCCGAACTATCCGGCAACATCGCAGTAGTTGGTTATGGCCTCGCAGCAATTGGCCCAGGAATTGGTGTGGGATTGGTAGTTTCCAAGACCATCGAGTCAATTGCTCGTCAGCCTGAGCTAGCAGGTCGTCTTCAGGTCACGATGTGGCTAGGTATCGCTTTCACCGAAGCGCTAGCACTTATCGGTCTGGCAACCCCGTTCATCTTTGGCTAAGACCAGATCATGATCGTTAGATTTTTCGCAGCGTCAGCGCCCGAGGGCGGTGAACAACCCAATCCGCTATTGCCGGCCGACTACGACATCATCTGGTCATCGGTAATCTTTGTCACTCTGCTCACCTTCTTTTGGTTCAAGGTTCTGCCTGGATTCAAGAAAATGCTGGACGAGAGAGCAAAGGCGATTGAAGGTCGTCTCGCCGAAGCCGAGGAAGCGCAGAAGGCTGCCGAGCGTCGCACCGCAACCGTGCTGGCCGAGCAGGAGCAACTTCGATCGGAAGCTTCAAGCATTCGCGAAGAAGCCAGAGCCGAGGGTGCAACAATCCTTGCTGAACTCAAAGAGCAGGCTGCCAGAGAAGCAGAGCGTCTTGTCGAAAGTGGCAAGAGCACACTTCTCGCCGAGCGCGATGCTGCCTCGAGAGCGCTAAAGGCCGAAATCGGAGCACTCGCTCTAGAGCTAGCTTCAAGAATCGTCGGTGAAAAGCTGCAGGACGACAAGGTAGCGAACAAAGTCGTTGATGATTTCATCGCAGAGCTAGAGGGAAAGAAAGTTAGCTAATGGCTTCTAGCACGCGGCAATCACTACTGGCTCTTCAGGAGAAACTGAATAACCAGTCTGGAGTCAACCTGGATTTAGCAAAGGAATTCTTTGCCATTGCCAATGCCTTGCAGCAGAGCGCGCAGCTGCGCTCGCTGCTCTCGGATCCTTCCGCTGAGAGCTCTGCCAAGGAAAAAGTGGTTGACTCAGTTTTTGCCGCGGCTTCTAGTACTGCCAAAGAAACAGCCAAGATGGCGGCCAAGCTTCGCTGGTCAGCTACTCGAGATCTCGCAGCCGCTTTTGAGGTAATTGGTGTTCGCGCCATAGCAGCTCAGAGCAAGAATCTAGATTCTCTGCAGACAGAACTGTTTGAAATTCAGCAGCTGGTTGCCAAGGACAGCGAGCTCGAGCTTGCACTTTCGACCACTCGCGTCAGCCCTGCTGGAAAGCAGGATCTGGTGGGTAAGTTGCTTGGTGGCAAGGTCTCCGAAGCCGCCCTCGCTCTTTCTGTACAGGCTGTTTTCTCTAGAACCTTTAAGCGCTTCGCTGAAGTCATTGAGCAGTATGGACTTTGGATTGCAGAATTTGCTGGCGAGTCTGTCGCTCACATCCGAGTTGCTAGGGCTCTATCTACCCAGCAGCTGGAGAGATTGACCAAAGCTCTGTCAAAGGCCTTCGGTCGAGACCTGCAGGTGAATGTAGAGATTGACCCAGAGGTTATTGGGGGAGTACACGTAACCGTCAACGGTGAAGTTATTGATGGAACAGTCCTCACAAAATTGGTAAACGCAAGATTGCAGCTCAACTGAGCTGAGAAATAAAGAAAAGGAAAACATATGTCAGAGCTCAAGATCAGTCCGAATGACATTCGGGATGCACTGAAGGACTTTGTTACGTCCTACGAGCCCCAGTCCTCCTCCAAGCAGGAGGTCGGTTATGTGACCGATGCGGCTGACGGTATTGCGCACGTGGAGGGCCTACCTAGCGCGATGGCCAATGAGCTACTCAAGTTTGCTGATGGAACCATCGGTCTAGCTCTGAACCTTGATGAGCGTGAAATCGGTGTCGTAATCCTCGGTGAGTTTTCCTCGATTGAAGAAGGCATGGAGGTTTACAGAACCGGTGAGGTGCTTTCGGTTCCTGTTGGCGATGCATTCCTCGGCCGTGTTGTAGACCCTCTGGGTAACCCAATCGACGGCATGGGTGAAATCAAGAGCGAAGGCACTCGTGAACTTGAGCTTCAGGCTCCTGGCGTAATGCAAAGAAAGAGCGTTCACGAGCCACTGCAGACTGGAATCAAGGCAATCGACGCGATGATTCCAATTGGACGAGGTCAGCGTCAGCTCATTATTGGAGATCGCCAGACTGGTAAGACTGCCATTGCGGTTGACACAATCATCAACCAGAAGAGCAACTGGGATTCTGGCGATGTCAACAAGCAGGTTCGCTGCATTTATGTAGCCATTGGTCAGAAGGGTTCGACAATTGCCGGTGTCAAGGCAGCCTTGGAAGAGGCAGGCGCTATGGCTTACACGACAATTGTTGCTTCTCCTGCATCAGATCCAGCGGGCTTCAAGTACCTCGCTCCCTATACGGGCAGCGCTATTGGACAGCACTGGATGTATGGCGGCAAGCATGTCCTGATTATTTTTGATGACCTCAGCAAGCAGGCTGAGGCCTATCGAGCAGTTTCACTTCTTCTCAGACGCCCACCAGGTCGTGAGGCTTACCCAGGAGACGTCTTCTACCTTCACTCGAGACTTCTGGAGCGCTGTGCAAAGCTCTCTGATGAAATGGGAGCGGGTTCGATGACCGGACTTCCAATCATCGAAACCAAGGCGAATGACGTCTCCGCGTTCATTCCTACAAACGTGATTTCGATTACCGATGGCCAGATCTTCTTGCAGTCGGATCTATTCAACGCAAACCAGCGACCTGCTATCGATGTTGGTATCTCAGTTTCACGTGTTGGTGGTGCTGCTCAGGTGAAGGGAATCAAGAAGGTTTCTGGAACCTTGAAGCTTGAGCTAGCTCAGTATCGTGCCCTTGAAGCATTCGCCATGTTTGCATCTGACCTAGATGCAGCATCGAGAAAGCAGCTGGAGCGTGGAGCGAGACTGACTGAGCTACTAAAGCAGCCGCAGTATTCGCCATACCCGGTTGAAGCGCAGACTGTTTCAATCTGGGCTGGTACTACCGGAAAGCTCGACGATGTCCCTAAGGAAGACATCCTCAAGTTTGAAAAGGAGTTCCTAGACCACCTGGGACGAAAGACTCAGATTCTCACAACCATTCGCGAGACCAACAACCTCGAGGACGACACTCTGAAGGCACTGGAAAAAGAAATCGCAGCCTTCAAGCGCCTGTTCCAGACCTCTAAGGGGACCGCTCTGGTGAGTGAAGATGACTCCAAGGTCGAAGCTCTGGCAGAGTCCGAAATTGGTCAAGAGAAGATCGTTAAGCAGAAGAGATAGTTAGGGAATATCGATGGGAGCGCAACTTCGGGTCTATAGGCAGAAGATTAAGTCTGCCAAGACGACCAAGAAGATTACACGTGCGATGGAGCTGATTTCGGCATCTCGAATTCAGAAAGCCCAGCAGCGTGTTGCCGCGTCCAATCCATACACCCGGGCCGTGACCAGAGCCGTCTCGGCGGTGGCGACTCACTCAGACATTGATCACCCTCTGACTCGTCAGGTTGAAAATCCGACCATGGCAGCGATTGTGATCTTCACTTCGGATCGAGGCCTTGCCGGTGCTTTTTCATCGGGCGCTATCAAGGAAGCAGAAGCCTTGTCTAAGCGTCTAACCGATCAGGGACTGCAAGTTCAGTACTACCTAGTCGGAAGAAAAGCTGTCAGCTATTTCAAGTTCCGCCAGCGTCCATTTGTTCGCGAGTGGCAAGGGGGAACTGATCAGCCTCAGTTTGAAACAGCACGCGAGATTGCCGCAGCCATCACCGAAGCTTTCAACACCCCAACAGAAGAGGGCGGGGTAGACGAGATTTATCTAGTTGGTAACCGCTTCGTCTCCATGATGGTCCAGGATCCGGTTACGGTCAGACTTCTTCCGCTTGAGGTGGTTGAGGAAGAGACAGCTTCGAGCGACATCTATCCGCTTTATGAATTTGAACCAGAACCAGAACTGGTTCTTGATTCGCTGCTTCCTGTCTATATCGAAAACAGAGTTTTCAATGCCATGCTGCAGTCTGCAGCTGCCGAACACGCAGCTAGACAGAAGGCCATGAAGAGCGCCACGGATAACGCGGACAAATTGATTTTGAACTACACCCGGTTGGCCAACCAGGCTCGCCAGGCAGAAATTACCCAGCAGATTTCCGAGATTGTCGGTGGTGCGGATGCACTGGCGGCGGTCAAGGACTAACTAAGGAAGAGAAAGCAAATGGCTGACACCAAGACAGCGACAGGTCGAATCGCACGAGTTATCGGACCAGTGGTTGACATCGAGTTTCCACACGATGCCATACCAGAGATCTATAACGCTCTCACCACCGAGATCTCGTATGGCGAGAAGACCACCACACTCACCCTTGAGGTTGCCCAGCACCTCGGCGACGATTTGGTTCGAGCTATTGCTCTGAAACCAACCGATGGATTGGTCAGAGGTGGCATTGTGCATGACACCGGTGCACCAATTTCTGTTCCCGTGGGTGATGTCACTAAGGGCAAGGTGTTCAACGTGATTGGCGAAGTCCTCAACGGTGAGCCTGGCAAGAGCATTGAGATCAAGGAGCGTTGGCCAATTCATCGCAAGCCGCCTAGCTTCGACCAGCTGGAGTCAAAGACTCAGATGTTTGAGACCGGAATCAAAGTTATTGACCTTCTAACCCCCTACGTGCAGGGAGGAAAGATTGGTCTTTTCGGTGGAGCTGGTGTTGGTAAGACAGTTCTGATTCAGGAAATGATCTACCGAGTTGCCGAAAACCACAACGGTGTTTCCGTTTTCGCTGGTGTTGGTGAGAGAACTCGTGAGGGAAATGACCTCATCGAAGAAATGAAGGAAGCCGGCGTTATCGACAAAACCGCGCTGGTGTTCGGACAGATGGATGAGCCACCTGGAACGCGTCTGAGAGTTGCTCTTTCGGCTCTGACGATGGCGGAGTATTTCCGTGATGTTCAGGGTCAGGATGTGCTGTTGTTCATCGACAACATCTTCCGTTTCACTCAGGCCGGGTCTGAGGTGTCGACGCTTTTGGGTCGTATGCCTTCGGCTGTGGGATACCAGCCAAACCTGGCAGATGAGATGGGAATTTTGCAGGAGAGAATCACCTCAACCAGAGGACACTCGATTACCTCGCTGCAGGCTATCTATGTTCCAGCTGATGACTACACAGACCCAGCACCTGCAACCACCTTTGCTCACCTGGATGCAACAACAGAGCTAAGCCGTGAGATTGCGGCTAAGGGTCTTTACCCGGCTGTGGATCCACTAGCTTCAACTTCCAGAATTCTGAACCCCGCATACATCACTCCGGAGCACTACGAAACGGCTATTCGGGTCAAGGCAATCCTGCAGAAGAACAAGGAGCTTCAGGAAATCATCGCCATCCTGGGTGTCGAAGAGCTTTCTGAAGAAGACAAGATCACCGTGGCCAGGGCTCGCCGTATCCAGCAGTTCCTGAGCCAGAACACCTACATGGCAACCAAGTTCACTGGTGTCGAGGGATCGACAGTTCCGCTGAAGGAAACCGTCGAGAGCTTCAAGATGATTGCCGATGGTGAGCTGGACCACGTTCCAGAGCAGGCATTCTTCAACTGCGGTGGCATTGACGATGTCATGAAGGCCTACGAGCGCATCAAGAAGGACCTTGGCTAGTGGCTAAACAGATTGCAGTAAACCTGGTCTCGGCCGACCGAGAAATCTGGTCAGGCAACGCCGACATGGTGGTGGCTAAAACCTCGGTCGGTGAGATTGGGCTGCTCGCTGGACACGAACCGATTCTTGCGGTTTTGGTTGGTGGTCAAATTCGTATTTCATCGACAGATGGGAACGTGACCGTTGAAACGCAAGAGGGCGGATTTATTTCCATGGAGTCCGACATAGTCACTGTTGTGGTGCGAGACGCTCAACTAGTCGGCTAATGCTAATTCTGCTTCCGCCGTCGGAGACAAAGCGTCCCGGCGGCGTTGGCATTTCTATCGACAAGCTGGCAATTATTTGGGCTGCACTGGATCCAGCTCGAGACCAACTGATTGCAGCTCTTGAACCGCTCTGCCGCGATAGTGAAAAAGCAGCTGAAGCACTGAAGCTTGGTAAAAAGAGTCAGGCAGAGATAGAGAAAAATCTCTCGCTGATGACCTCGCCGACTATGCCAGCTCTATACAGATACAGCGGAGTCCTTTATGAGGCTCTTGATGCTGAGTCACTGAGCCCACAGGCGTTGAATCTTGCGGGGGAGAGACTCTTTATACAATCTGCCCTCTTTGGTCTACTGCCTGCGCTTGAGCAAATTCCCGATTATCGCTTCAGTGCCTCAAGCAAACTTCCAGGAATCAATCTTTCAGAAATTTGGACAAGTGCCCATGCAGCCGTCTGGCCGAGAATGCTCGGATCAATTCTCGATATGCGATCCGCTGAGTATCGGCAACTGAATCCAATTCCAGCGCAGAGAGATTCCTATGTGGTGGAGGTATATGCGGAAGATGGCAAACTGCTGAATCACTTCAATAAAAAGGCAAAGGGCTTGTTTGTAAGAGCGGCCCTCGAAAATGACTTGACTGAGATTGACCAGGCAACTGAGGTTGCAAAAGCTGCAGGTCTTAGGGCAGTAGTTGAGGGGCGAACGCTAAAGCTATTCGCCCCCCGCTAACTACTTGTCGGTCTCCTCGATTGGCATAACCACGTATGGCTCTGGTAGTTCAATCACGCCTTCGACTAGCGAGATGATGCTGTCGAACCAGCCCTGGTCGTTGAAGAGCAGGTAGCCGGGAACTAGCCACATGTTGCCACCTTTGTCATAGACCGATACGAGAACTGCTTCGGAGCGGTTGATTCTCAGATCGACAATCTGAGGCTCTGTTGGCCCTTCCCCAATCGGCTCGGATGTCTCAACTGGCTGGTCTTCGGTTCCCACCGAACCTTCGGTGGTAGCCCCGGCAGATGCATCCTTGGTCATTGTCGTGATGGGACGGGTGTACTGCTTGTAGTACTTGGATGAAACTCCTCCGTACCATCGTCCGTCCTTAATTCTTGCCACCGCATCGGTCGGCGAAACAGTTCCAAATTCTCCCCGCTCGATAATCTCGAAGCTAGCTGCAGAGACATAGGCAATTTTTCCATCCATGCCCCAGCTGATGTAGAACTCGATAGGTAGCGGCTGGTCGTTGAAACTGTTGCTGACGGTTGCATACGCACCCCAGTCATCGCGATAGACATCAATTTGGTCTTTAGAAACCTTGATTCCAAACTTTTGGAAAGTGCTTATGGTTTGGGAAACTAACTCAGCTTCGCTCGGGATTAGCTCTGGAGTTGGTTTAGGGGCGATGCAGCGCTGGTCACTTGATGAATCTTCACCTTCGGAAGGTTCCACACAACCCGCCAGGTTGTTCCAACGACCAAAGTTCCAATAGCCAGCACCGGACCAGTAGACACTCACATAGAAGTTTTCGCCCTGAATTGAGTAGCTCGGAAATTCTTTACTTGACCATTCGTCTTCTTTGGCTTCCCCGGTTACACCGAATACTTCGGCGATCTTCTTCAGAATCGCCATGGGATCGCCAACCTTGCGAACCTCATAGACAACACCGCGTCCGCCCTGATTGCTCAGTCCATCGGCGATGTAGTTGTACTGAATCCAACCAGGCCAGATCATCTTTGCGCTGGCGTCAGCCGTTTCCGGGGTTCCGCTCATGGCATTCGGGGCACCCTGCGGTGCGCTGGAGAGACTAAACAGTGGCTGTTGAGGAGCCAGTGCACTAGGAAGCGTAAGTCCAACAGTCAGCACTGCCGCTGCGGCTCCAGCCAAAGAGAATCTTGCAAACTTATAGCCGACTGGCCCCTTCTTACTCTTCAGAGTTGCTTCGACCACCACTGACTCGGAAAGTAGTGGAGCGTTGCCAGCTGGGTCAGCCTGCTTTAGGCGGTTTCTCAGTTGTTCGTCGTTCATATCTGGTTTATGTCACAGGGTCGTTGTTTTTTTCAAGTTCCTGCAAAAGACTTTTCTTGGCCCTGGAAAGCCTGACATTGACAGCATTTGTGCTCAGACCAAGAGCCTTGGCAATCTGATTTGGCTCTAACCCATCGAAGGACCACATCGCAAGTACCTCCTGATCCTTCAGAGGCAGCTTGCGCCACGCTTCAGCCAGCTCCATATCAGCCAGGGCAATCACCTCAGCGGAGGGGGCTGCAACAGGTTCGGCTAGGGTGGCAAGAATTGAGTAGCGGCCTGCCTCTTTTCTGCGGTGGTTACTTATCAGGTAGCGGGCAGTTTTATAAAGCCAGGGGAGTTCAAAGTCCTTGGGGATGCTTGAGCGTTTACTCCAGGCAATCTCGAATAGATCTGAGGCAATGTCGTCAACCTGATCAGCTGGTAGTCGCCTGGCCAAGAAACGGCTTATCTCGGCAATGTGGGCCCTGAACAGGGCGCCAAACTCTTCGGCTGTCATTTCATCTCCCAAATAGACAATGTAGTGGGAGAGGGAGTTTTTTCATTCTTTTCGATAGCAGGCTGGAGCATGGTCAAAAATCATTCCGGTCGACTGCATCAGCGCATACATAGTGGTGGAGCCAACAAAGCTGAATCCGAGGCGCTTGAGCTCTTTGCTCATGGCCTCAGACTCTTTACTGGTCGCCTGCCATTTGAAACCCGTTCTAGGGGTAACGCGCTTTTTTGGTGCGAATGACCAGAGGAGTTCTCTTAGGTCTATGCCTTGATCTTGAACCACCCGGGCGTTGTTGATGGCTGAGTTTATTTTGGCCAAGTTTCTAATGATTCCATCGTCCTTGAGTAATCGATTGACATCTTTTTTGCCGTAGCTGGCAATCTTTTCTGAATCGAAATTGTCAAAGGCTCTTCTAAATCCTTCTCGTCTTTTGAGAATTGTTAGCCAGCTAAGGCCAGCCTGAAAACCCTCAAGACAGATTCCCTCAAACAGGTCGCGCTGTTTGGTTGTGATGGTGCCCCACTCTTTGTCGTGATAGCGAATATAAATGGGATCTTCAGTCAGCCAACTGCAGCGCCTAATTCCATCGGATAGCACTTTGCTGCTCATTTGAAGGAAATTCCCTCGAGAGCAAGTAGCTTCTTCTTGGTCGGGATTCCGTTTCCTCCGGAGTATCCGGTTAGCTTTCCCGTGCTGCCCATGACTCTGTGGCAAGGAATGATTATGGGAATAGGATTTGCTCCGACCGCACCGCCCACAGCTCTTGAGGCGGCAGGATTTCTGATTGCCTTGGCCAACTTTCCGTAACTCAGGGTTTGGCCATATTCAATCTTTGCTATTTGTTGCCAAACCTTTTGCTGAAAACTTGTCCCGTGTAGGTCTAGCGGCACAGAGAAACGCCTGAGCATTCCTGAGAAATACTCATTGAGCTGTTTCGAGGCAAGGTCAACGTGCTCCTGTGCTTTTCTCGATTCGCCAAAGTCTTTCAACTTGCTCCTGGCAGAGAGAATGTCTATCGAGCAGATCCCTTTTTCGCTTGCAGCAATAGACAGAAGCCCGATGGGGGAGCCAACTACTCGGCGAGCTGAAATCTCAATCACAAGACAAAGCTACTCAAATAATTCCCCAAACTAAGTTATCCACAGCTTTGACCTGCAGCTGCCGATTGAGGTTCCTTGGCCACAGGATTGCCGGATGCAGATTATTTTCTTCGCCCCCGCACTCGTCTACGGTTTGTCCCTAGCTATCCAGGGTGACTTTTTGCTGCTTGTTATATCTGTAACCACAGTCATCATATGGATTTTGCCAAGATTTCTTGAATCAAATAAGCCGAGCAGCAATCCCAGCATCGAACTGGCTAAGTGGCCAGAGCCGCCACTTGGCAAGTTGGTGTCAAAAGACGAATCAGATTATTGGTTTCCGCCCTGCTCCAAGGCGGAGATAGTTGCCATAAATCTCAGCGGTCTTGTTGTCGAGAGATTCTTCGAATCATTTGTAGCGGCCTGCTCGGAGGAGTTTTGGCTAGTCGGAGATCCTATGCGGGGTGATTTCATGCAGCAAGTCTCCATGAACGATGAGGCCGAAAAGCTTACGTCCTTCGTCAAGCATTTCAAAAGAAGGGCAGAGGTTCCGCTTGCTCTCAACTTAGTTGTGACCAACATGCAGGCTGCTTTTTCAAGGCATGAGCTGTCCGATTTGTTCAGCTCTACAAATTTGAATTACCGCATTTTCTATTTAGGTGAAAATAACCGCGGCTTTGGCTTGGATGTCGAGAAACAGAAAAGTACTTTCAAGGTATTAGGCAGTGTCTCTGGACTACCGGTGGAGTTTTATTTTGCTGAGCTACCTCTTGCCGGTGAGGAAGCGAATAATCGAAGTGATGAAGGACTGACGTCCGGTGGAACGTTCCATGACATCAGCTATCCGAGCAGCCAGCATCGCACCTCGGGCGGCAATAAACCTAAATGGCTCAACTTCCCAGCGGGGAGAACGGTGGTTGACAAAGGCCAGAGCGGTGAGGTCGGATTGCTTTCCCAGAATCAAATCCGCCATGGTTCTTCCCGCCAGATTGGAAGTCCCGACGCCGTCGCCGACATAACCACCCGCCTGGCCAATCTTGGTCACCGAATCGAGCCTGACTGAGGCCATCCAATCTCTCGCCACTCCCAGAGCACCACCCCAGTTATGGGTGATTTTTACCTGCTTTAGTTGTGGAAAAAGATCCTTGAGTTCCTTCTCGAGGAAGACGTGAATCTTTTCTACGGTGTCATACTCCGCTTTGACGGAAGACCCGAAGTGGTAGGGAGCACCTCTACCACCAAAGGCAATTCGGTTATCTTTGGTTCGCTGGCCGTAAATAATCAAATTTCTAAAATCGGCAAAGGTTATGCCTTGAACTAAACCAATCTCATCCAGCAGTTCGGGGCTAATTGGTTCTGTCACAATCATCAAAGAGTAAAGCGGTAGGAACTCGCGTTTTCTCCTGGGAAGAAGTGGTCGGTATCCCTCAAGAGCATCGACAATGTATTCCCCGTGGAAGTCGCCTCTAGTTGTTCTGACAAGTCCACTGGAGAAATCCAGCACCTCTGTTTTTTCAAAGATTTCTCCGCCTAATTCCTCAACTTTACGCGCTAGACCACGGACGAGTTTGGCCGGCTGAATACTTGCGCAGGCGGGGTCGAAAACTGCAGTAATGGCGCTGCTTGCCTTTGGCAAGAGGCTTGGCTCTAAGAATCCGAGCTGATCAACACCGAATTCTTTGGCTTGCTCGATTTCGCTTTCTGCTCGCTTGAGTTGAGCGCTGTTTCTAACCAGATTTATCGTTCCTGCTTTTTGAAAATCACAGCTGATGCCAAGCTCGCGAGTGATTGAACCAATCTCATCGACCGTTGCAACCATGGCCTTTCGAATGGCGATGGCTTGGTCCTTGCCGTAGCGCTGAGAAATTAGTTCCGCAGACCAGGGAAAAAGGGCAGAGCACCATCCGCCGTTTCTACCCGAGGCTCCAAAGCCGGCTATTTCTTTTTCGATAATGCCAATTTTGAGCTCAGGTTTTTGTCTAAGAAGATAGAGCGCTGTCCAGAGTCCGGTATAGCCGGCTCCAAGAACCAGGACATCAAAATTTCGTCTTCCCGAAATCGGTCTGGGCGAGAGGGATTCTTGGAGCGAATCGTGCCAAAAACTTAGCGAGCGATAGGAAGAATCTAGGAGTTCAGTTTCTTCCATGCCTCGGTCAGAACCTTGCGCAGGATTGCCTCAATTTCATCAAATTCCTTAGGGCCCGCGGTCAGCGGAGGAGCTAGCTGAACTACGGAGTCACCTCGGTCGTCTGCTCGACAGTAAAGACCTGCATCGAGGAGGGCATTATTCAAAAAGCCGCGCAGTAGTTTCTCTGACTCTTCTCGAGTTAGCTGCTGCTTGGTCTTCTGGTCTTTCACCAGCTCGATGGCAAAGAAGTAGCCGTCACCTCGAACATCGCCGACGATTGGAAGATCGTAGAGCTTCTCGAGTGTCTTTCTGAATACCGGCGAGTTTGTTCTTACATTGTCGACTAGCCCCTCGCGCTCAAAAATCTGAAGATTGGCGAGAGCGACCGCGCAGGCCACCGGGTGTCCGGCGAAGGTGTAGCCGTGGGAGAACGTCGTCATTCCCTGGCTGAATGGCTCGAAGTACTTCTCCTTCAGGAATAGCGCTCCCAGCGGCTGAGCTCCCGAGGTAATTGCCTTGGCGGTAATCATCATGTCTGGCTGGATGTCATAGCGGATTGATCCAAACCACTCACCTGAGCGGCCGTATCCAGTGATCGTTTCATCGGCCACCAGCACCACGTCGTACTTGGTGCAGATTTCTCTAACGCGCTTGTAGTAGCTCGGTGGTGCAGTGAAGCAGCCACCAGCGTTTTGGATTGGTTCGATGAAAAATGCCGCAACTGTGTCCGGTCCCTCAAAAAGAATCGCTTCCTCTAAACGATTGGCACACCAGATTCCAAACTCTTCTTCACTCTTGAACTGCTCCGGTGCCCGGTAGTAGTTGTTGCTTGGAACTCGGAATGCTGATGGAACCAGTGGCTCGAAAACCTGCTTGAAGTTTGGAAGGCCTGTGATCGAAAGAGCACCGTGGCTGGTTCCGTGATAAGAGGTCATTCTCGAAATGACCTTGTGCTTCATTGGCTTACCCATGAGCTTGTAGTACTGCTTGGCAAGTTTCCAAGCGGTCTCCACACCTTCGGTGCCACCGGTTGTGAAGAAGATTCTGGTCATGCCCGCGGGACCAATCGACAGCAGCTTCTCAGTTAGCTCAATCGCCCTGGGATGGTTGAATGACCAAAGGGGCATGAAGTCAAGCTCCATCATCTGCTTTTGCGCAGCATCTGCGAGCTCTTGTCTTGCGTGACCTGCATTGCAGGTGTAGAGACCAGACAAAGCATCAATTAGACGATTGCCCTTTGAGTCATATAGATAGTGGCCTTCTCCGCGCACGATGATTCGCATGTCTGAGCTATTGAAGGGAGAGTGGCGGGTGAAGTGGAGCCAGGAGTGCTCTTTGCCTGACTTTTGCCAGTCTTTGTCACCAATCGGTTGGCCTGAATCCATGGCATCGAGTAGATCGAGCTCGGAGGAGCTGCCTTTTTTGCGAAGCGGGCTGAGCAGTTTGCTCAGAATGCTCGTCTTACTGCTGTCTTGAGATATCGCCATCGATTATCACTACCTTCTACCTGGTTCCCCAGTTATAAAACTGCTTGTGCAACCGAAGATAAACGAAGGTTTCTGAGCTAACGACGCCCGGTAGAGCCCTCACCTTTTCATTCAGTAGCGCAATCAGTTGATCATCGTCCTCGCAGACGACTTCAGCCATCACATCAAAACTACCAGCTGTTAGAACCACATAATCGACCGAGGGGATGCGCGCCAGCGCTTCCGCCACCTGGGTCACATCACCCACACACTTCACACCGATCATTGCCTGTCGGGAAAAACCCAGCTTTAGCGGGTCAGTGACAGCAACTATCTGCATCACCCCTGACTCTGTGAGCTTCTGAACCCTCTGCCTGACCGCAGCCTCCGACAGCCCGACGACCTTGCCGATTTCGGCATAGGATTTGCGGCCGTCTTTTTGCAGCTGCTCGATAATCAGCTTGGAAACCTCATCTAGGTGAGATTGGCGCGTTCTACTCATTCTGGACATGTCCCGAGTATCACAGGAAAAGCCGCTCGCTAGCAGGAAATTAGTAGTTTTTTTACAAATAAGTTACGAAATCGACAATTTTCCTCAATTTTTCTTTCGAGATAATCGATGGGGGTAGCATTTCCCTGAATTCTCAACGAGGAGTAATCGTGGCCAGGAAGCTGCAAAATTTCGTGGGCGGAAAGCTAGTTTCGCCAGCATCAGACAAATACAGCGATGTCATCAACCCTTCCACCGAAGAGGTTTATGCTCATGCCCCAATTTCCGGAGCAGAGGATGTGCAGAATGCATTCCAAGTTGCTCACGAGGCATTCAAGGAGTGGAGTCAAACTACTCCTAGCGAGAGGCAGCTGGCACTTTTCAGAATCGCTGATGAACTGGAAAAGCGTGCTGGGGAAGCTGCAGACCTCGAGAGCGAGAACACAGGAAAACCACGTGGAACTCTCGTTGACTTCGAGATGGTTCCATCGGTTGATCAGATTCGATTCTTTGCAGGTGCCGCAAGAAACCTTGAGGGTCGGGCAACTGCCGAGTACGCAAAGGACCACACCTCTTCTATTCGTCGCGAACCAATCGGTGTAATCGGCCAGGTCACTCCATGGAACTATCCGCTCAACATGGCCGTCTGGAAATTTGCGCCTGCGATTGCTGCGGGTAACACGATTGTTCTTAAGCCATCCGACACCACTCCAGTTTCAACTTTGCTTCTGGCAGAAATCGCAAACAAGTTCTTGCCACCGGGAGTCATGAACGTGATTACTGGAGACCGCGACACAGGTCGCATGATGGTTGAAAACAGAATTCCACAGATGGTTTCCATCACCGGTTCGGTGCGGGCAGGTATGGAAGTTGCGAAGACTGCAGCGCTAGATCTGAAGCGAGTCCACCTTGAACTTGGTGGCAAGGCTCCGGTGATTGTCTTTGCCGATGCAGATATGGAAAAGGCGGCCGCGGGCATTGTTGCGGCAGGATTCTTTAACGCCGGTCAAGACTGCACAGCAGCCACCCGTTTGCTGGTTGAGGACAAGGGCTATGACCAGTTCATGGCTGCTCTTCTGGCCGAGGTTAAGGCCTCCGCGAAGGTTGGAAAGCCTTCGGATGCAGACATTCTGTTTGGCCCGGTCAACAACTCGAACCAGCTTGCTCGCGTGAAGGGCTTTATCGAAAGAGTTCCTTCCCACGCCAAGATTGAAACCGGAGGTAACCAGCTAAGTGGCAAGGGTTACTTCCTGGAGCCAACAGTTATCTCTGGTCTCAAGCAACAGGATGAGCACATCCAGGACGAGATCTTTGGCCCCGTCCTCACCGTTCAGCGCTTCAGCGGGGATGACCAGGCTCTTCAGTGGGCCAACGACGTCAAGTACGGGCTGGCTTCCTCGGTTTGGACCAATAACCACAAGCGGGCCATGCGCTTCGCCAAGTTCCTCGACTTCGGGGCCGTCTGGATCAACACCCACATCCCGCTGGCCGCTGAGATGCCTCACGGAGGCTTCAAGCACTCGGGCTACGGCAAGGACCTCTCGGCCTATGGCTTTGATGACTACACCCGCATCAAGCACGTGATGCACTACATCGGAGACTAGGAAAAAACTTTTCCCTCAAGGTCGCCCTGGGGGCTTTGAGTGTGTCAAACTTTTCCTACTTTGGTGCCAGGGCGCCCTAGGGGACAAGGAGATAAAAACATTATGAAGCGTGAGCTACCCAACGACCCAATGCTCAGAGAGCTAATTGACCTAGCTCGTAAAACACAGATCTCCCGCCGTGCGGCTCTTGCCGGTGTTGGTGGAACTGCAGCTGCACTCACTCTCGCATCTTGCTCTTCCGCAGAGGAGGGTTTGACTCCAGCGGTTGACGTGTCTGATTCCGAACCTGTTTTGGTTTGGCACAACTGGCCCGCATACATGGATGAAGATGACGAGGGTAATTACCCAACACTGCTTCGTTTCCAAGAGCAGTCGGGAATTACCGTTGACTACAAGATTGAAATTGATGACAACGACACCTGGTATGCAAAGGTCAAGGATCAGCTTGAACTTGGTCAAGACATCGGTGCTGACGTTGCTTGCCCAACCGGTTGGATGGCGCAGCGACTAAAGAACCTCGGTTACATCCAACAGTATGACGATGCAAACATGCCAAACAAGGTTGCAAACCTTGCTCCTTCTTATCTAGGTGCACCAGAAGATCCAGACAGAACCTACATCATTCCTTGGCAGGCTGGTTTCGCAGGAATTGGTTACAACAAGCAGGCTTACAAAGATGCCACCGGAAAAGATGCTCCAGGTTCAATGGCAGATCTTTGGGCTGCAGAGCTAAAGGGAAGAGTCGGACTACTTTCTGAGATGCGCGACAGCGTTGGTCTGGTTCTAATGAGCCAGGGAATCGACATCACCTCAACCGATAGCTTGAACGAGGACGCCTTCATGGCAGCCATTGAATTCATCAAGCAGCAGATTGATGGCGGTCAGATCTACAACGTGCGCGGAAACAGCTACCTCGATGACCTTGCAACTGGCAACATCATCGCCGCAACCGCATGGAGTGGTGACATTACCGTCATCAACGCCGAGCAGGGTACGGAAGACAACCCAGAGCCATACGGCTTCATCTTCCCAGACTCCGGTGTCACCCTATGGGCAGACTGGTTTATCACCCCAATGGGTGCAACTCACAAGAAAAACGTCGAGAAGCTGATCAACTACTACTACGACCCAGTTAACGCAGCCGAGCTTGCTCTCTGGGTGAACTACATCACTCCGGTGGTTGGCGCTCAAGATGTTGCGGCAAGTATTGACCCGGCGCTCGCTGAGAATCAGCTCATCTTCCCGAACGCTGACACTCTTGCTAAGAGCAAGGCATTCCGAGCACTATCTGGACAAGAGGAGCAGCGCTTTTCTTCTGCTTGGCAGAACCTGCTGCTCGGCGCTTAGTGTCAACTGACTTCGGAGCCGGGGGACAGGACCTCGAGCTTGTAGGACTGAGGAAGGAATTCCCCGGCTTTGTTGCAGTTGATGATTTAGATCTCAAAATACCTGCTGGTCAATTCTTCGCGCTGCTCGGTCCTTCTGGTTGCGGAAAGACCACAACGCTCAGAATGATCGCGGGACTTGAAACCCCCACCAAGGGAAAGATTCTGATTGGTGGCAAGGACGTAACTGAGCTCAAACCCCACGAGCGACCAGTGAATACTGTTTTTCAGAACTACGCACTTTTTCCACACATGAGCGTTTTAGAAAACGTTGCCTTTGGTCTGCGTCAGCGGAAAATTGCAGAACCACTCGTCAAGGCTCAAGCAGCTTTGGACATGGTGGAGCTTGGGCACATGTCAGAGAGAAGACCGGCGCAACTATCCGGTGGTCAGCAGCAGCGCGTCGCTCTGGCAAGAGCTCTCGTCAATCGTCCGGCGCTATTACTTCTCGATGAGCCACTAGGTGCTCTTGATCTAAAGCTTCGCAGGCAGATGCAGATTGAGCTGAAATACATTCAAATGGATGTAGGGCTTACATTCCTGCACGTCACTCACGACCAGGAAGAGGCCATGGACATGGCCGACATCGTGGCCGTAATGAACCAGGGTCGTATCGAACAAATGGGCCCACCGGAGCAGCTATATGACAGACCAAAGACCGCCTTTGTTGCCAAGTTCCTAGGTCAGTCCAACATCTTCGTTGGTGAGGTTGCAGAGGCAAGTTCGGAAACAGTTTCCATCAATTTCCGAGGAAACAAACTGAGCGCTCCTTCGGCCAGAGTTGAGAAATCCAGCGGAAAAATTGCCATGGGTGTCAGGCCAGAAAAGACTCGCTTCCACGAAACCAAGCCAGAGGCCGATTCGGGCGTAAATGTTTTGGGCCCAGGGGAGATTACTGACATCAGGTTCACCGGAGTTTCCAATCAGTACCTAATTGAGATTCCTGAAATTGGAGAAATCGTTGTCTTCGCTCAAAACGTTGGCAAATCACCCGTCATTGCACTTGGAGCGCAGGTTTGGGTTAGCTGGAAGGTCGAACACGGCTTTGGTCTAGCTGATCTACCGACTGGCAAAGAAGACCACTAATGGCATTCATAGCTCTGGGTGGGCAGCAGGCACCAGCTAAGCAACAGTCACCAAAGAAGACTGGAAGAGTCGCTCTGCTACTTCTGCTACCTGGAATCGCCTACCTCGGGCTTTTCTTTCTCACTCCTTTCTTCTCACTCCTTCTAACATCTCTGAAAGTCCCAGATGCTACTGGAGAGATTGGAAGATACGACTACGGGTTTGAGATTGGTAACTATCTGTATGCGCTAGAGCAATACATGCCGCAGATTATTCGCTCGTTCGTATTCGCCCTGGTTGCAACGGTGATTGCGCTGGCGATCAGCTATCCGCTTGCATACTTCATTGCGGTCAAGGCGAGAAACAAGCCGCTTCTCAAGGGTCTGCTTCTAACCATGGTGATTGCACCTTTCTTTATTTCCATGCTGCTTCGCACATTCGCATGGAAGCAGATTTTCTCTAATGATTCTTGGATAGTGAATACGCTGAAGGACTTCGGTCTTTTTGGTGCAGATAGCTACATCATCGGCACCGACTTCGCTGTCATCTTTGGACTGGTCTATAACTTCATTCCTTTTATGACTCTGCCAATCTTTTCTAACCTGGATCGACTAGACCTTAGGCTGCTCGAGGCGAGTGGCGATTTGTATGCCAATCCTGTGACCACGTTTAGGAAAGTGACCTTTCCGCTTTCGCTGCCGGGAGTGATCTCGGGAACGCTTCTAACCTTCATTCCAATTAGCGGTGACTACGTTGTGGCTAGCCGCGACTTTTTGGGCGGACCGGATACGGCCATGCTTGGAAACGTGGTGGAGGCGAACTTCCTCAGAATTCAGGATTACCCGACTGCATCTGCGCTGTCTGTTCTTCTGATGGCGGCAATTGTGGTGCTGGTATCTGTTTATGTTCGTAAGAGCGGAACGGACGACCTTCTATGAAGCTCTCGCTTGGAAAATACCTTTTGCCGACCTACGTGGTCCTTACCTTCCTGTTCCTTTCGATTCCAATCGTTTACACCTTTATCTTCTCCTTCAACGACTCGATCAAATCGAACATCATATGGAGAGGCTTTACCCTCGATAACTGGCTGAACGTCTGTCGTCAGCAGGAAGTTTGCGATGCCTTTGGTAATTCGCTGATCATTGCTGTATCGGCGACGATTCTGGCAACCATTCTCGGAACCATGATTGCCATTGCACTTGTGAGGTATCGCTTCAAGTTCCGCTCCGCAACCAATTTGCTTTTGTTCCTGCCACTGGCGACACCTGAGGTTGTAATGGGTGCTGGTTTGGCGGCTCAGTTCCTGGACTTTGGTTGGCAGAAGGGACTACCAACCGTAATCATCGCCCACACTATGTTCACGCTCAGCTTTGTGGTGGTTACAGTCAAGGCTCGTGTTGCAACTCTTGATCCAGCACTTGAGGAAGCTGGCAGGGATCTTTATGCAAACCCAGCACAAGTTTTCCGCAGGATAACCTTCCCGCTGCTTCTGCCAGGCATCTTGGCCGCCGCCATGCTGGCTTTCGCACTAAGTTTTGATGACTTCATCATCACGCAGTTCAACTCCGGTGCTGTAGACACCTTCCCGAAGTTTGTCTACACCGCTGCCGCCAGAGGCATCCCCGCTGAGGCAAACGTGATCGGTTCGATGGTGTTCATAATCGCCATTGCGATAGTTGTGACAGTTCAGGTGAGGTCTTCGCTGAAGCAGCGAAAACTTGCCAAGAAGAGGTAGTTAGATCTTCGCCAGTCCTGCAGCTAGAACATCTAGTGCATCGTGCAGCAGCTCATCGCTGATGGCTAGCGGTGGCAAGAATCTAATCACGTTGTTGTAGGTTCCGGCGTTCAGAACTACTACTCCATTTTGGTGACAGTGCTTAAGAAGCGCATCTGTGGCAGCGGAGTTCGGGTTCTTAGTTCCTGGCTCCACCAGTTCGATTGCCTGCATTGCTCCGCGTCCGCGCACATCACCAATTACCGGGTGGTTATTCTTCATCGCGCTTAGTCTTCCGGTGAGGATCTCGCCAATTTCCAAGGCTCTTTGCATCCAGTTACCACTGGCGTATTGCTCCATGACTGCAACACCTGCTGCTACAGCAATCGGTGAACCACCAAAGGTTCCTCCCAGACCACCGGCGTGAGCAGCATCCATGATTTCTGCTCGGCCAACCACACCGGAAAGAGGCATGCCGCCAGCGATACCCTTTGCAACGGTAATGAGATCTGGTTCAAAGCCCTCTTCCCATTCGCTGGCAAACCACTTTCCAGTTCTCGCCATACCTGACTGCACCTCGTCAGCGACTAGGACAATTCCATTGGCCCTGGTCCACTCCTGCAAAGTCTTTAGGAATCCAGGCGCTGGAACTACAAAGCCACCTTCACCTTGGATTGGTTCAATGAACAAAGCTGCAAGCTGAGACGCACCGACTCTTTTCTCAAGATAGGTAATTGCTCGAGTGGCAGCTTCCGCTCCGCTCATTCCGGCAGGGTCTCTGAATGGATAGCTCATCGGCGCGTGATGAACGCTGCCTGCCAGTGGACCAAAACCAGTGCCGTATGGGTGAATCTTGAAGTTCATTGACATGGTCAGGTTGGTGCGCCCGTGGTAGGCGTGGTCGAAAACTGCAATCTCAGTGCGGCCGGTTGCCTTGCGGGCAATCTTCACTGCATTTTCTACCGCTTCAGCACCTGAATTAAAGAATGCTGCTTTTTTCTTGAAGTTACCTGGAGCATGCGCGGTGACTAGCTCACCTGCTCTGACGTATGGCTCATAGGGGGTAACTGTGAACAGAGTGTGGGTGAGCTTTGCGACCTGTTTGGAGACAGCTTCAACTACGCCAGGGTTGGTGTGTCCGATAGTAACAACTCCGATACCAGCTCCGAGGTCAATTAGCTGATTGCCATCAACGTCTTTGAGAATCGCACCATGGGCCTCGTCAATGAAGGCAGCGAGCATGGTGCCAACACCACCGGCTATAACTTGGCTTCGTCTTTCCTGTATGGCTAGTGACTTAGGTCCTGGGATAGCAGTGACGATGTGGCGTTTCTGTTCTAAGGTCATGCCCTAAGTCTAGATTCCCAGTGAGGGGCTTCGCGATAACCAAACAGGTGCTCCTAGCAACCTTGCAGGTTTGGGCAGGTAGCCTAGAGCAGTGCTGGACACGATTCTCTACCTTTTGGGCATACTCATTTTTCTTGTAGGTATTGCCTTTTCAGTAGGTCTGCACGAATTGGGTCACTATCTACCAGCCAAAAAATTTGGTGTCGAAGTTCGACAATTCATGATCGGTTTTGGCCCCACGATCTTCTCAAGACGCAGGGGAGAAACGGAATTCGGAGTCAAGGCATTTCCTCTGGGTGGCTACATTCTGATGAGCGGGATGTACCCGCCAGCCAAAAAGCCCTACCGCGGCCTGTTTGCCAACTGGATAAATGAGGCAAGGCGCGAGGTCGAGTCTCAGGAGAATGTTTCGGAGGAAAGAAAGTTCTACCGACTTTCGGGTCCGAAGAAGATCACCATCATGCTCGGTGGACCAGTAATGAATCTCCTTCTTGGAACTTTGCTGATTGTTGCATCGTTATCGGGCATCGGCACCTTGCAAAACTCTCTGACAGTCGATCAGGTTTATCCATGCATGGAATCAGATGTGGAGTCTGAGTGCCCTGAAGGATCTGCTGCGACTCCAGCAAAGCTAGCTGGACTTCAAAGTGGTGATGAGGTCAAAGCAGTGAATGGCCAAACAGTTAGCAGTTGGCAGGAAGTCACAGCGCTATTAGAAGACAATTCATCCAGCACGCTAACCGTTGAACGAAATGGAACCGATGTCACCATCAATATCACTCCGGTGTTTATGGAGCGTGCTGTTTACGATTCGCTAGGAAATCTTGAACTCGACGCCCAGGGAAACCCAGTAACAGAACTCTCACCGGTTTTGGGAATTCGGCTTCTGGGAGTCACTAAACCCGTTGGGCTGGATCAGTCTCTTTCCTACGCAGGGGCATCGCTAGCGTCCATGGCAGCTTTTATTCTCGAGCTGCCTCAGCAGATATATGAAGTGACGCTAAGCACAGTTGGCATCACTGAACGCGACCCATATGGAGCTGTGTCAATTGTTGGAGTGGGACAGCTGGCAGGAGAGCTGACATCTGCAGATATTGGAATCGATGCCAAACTCTCATCGCTACTTCTTCTGCTTGGTTCACTGAATCTCGTTCTATTTGTCTTCAATCTCGTTCCGCTCCTGCCACTGGATGGGGGACATGTTGTGGGAGCGGTCTACGAATCAGCCAAGCGCAGAGTTGTAAAGCAGTTCAGGGGAAAGGACCCAGGACCGATTGACACCGCCAAGGCCCTACCGCTGGCCTACTTCGTTTGGGTGGTCCTTATATTCACTGGAATATTGCTGATTTTGGCGGATCTAATAAACCCAATAGTTGGCTAATCGGAACTAAACGGCAGAGCGAATGGTTAAATCGTTAGCAGTAGCGAAGGGAAAAATGTGCCGGCTGTAAACCTCGGCTTACCAAAGTCCCCGCCTCCAACACTTGCCCCGAGAAGAAAAACTCGACAGATCATGGTTGGCAAGGTGGCGGTTGGTGGCGATGCACCCATCTCGGTGCAGTCCATGACGACAACTCCAACTACCGACATCAATGCGACTTTGCAGCAAATTGCTGAGCTAACAGCCAGTGGCTGTGACATTGTTCGCGTAGCGGTTCCTTCGCAGGACGATGCCGATGTTCTAAGAATTATTGCCAAGCGCTCGCAAATACCTGTGGTCGCCGACATTCACTTTCAACCCCGATATGTGTTCCAGGCGATTGAGGCTGGTTGCGGAGCCGTCAGAGTAAATCCGGGAAACATCAAGAAGTTTGATGACCAGGTTAAGGACATAGCCAAGGCCGCTAAGGATGCTGGAGTCTCGTTGCGAATTGGTGTCAACGCTGGCTCACTAGACCCTCGACTACTCGAGAAGTATGGAAAAGCAACTCCAGAGGCGCTTGTCGAATCAGCTGTTTGGGAAGCTTCGCTTTTTGAAGAGCACGATTTTCACGACTTCAAGATTTCCGTGAAGCACAACGATCCGGTTGTGATGGTTCGCGCCTACGAAATGCTTTCTGAAAAGGGAGACTGGCCCCTTCACCTTGGAGTCACCGAAGCCGGACCTGCTTTTCAGGGAACCATTAAGTCTTCGGTTGCCTTTGGAGCACTTTTGTCAAAGGGCATCGGTGACACAATTCGAGTTTCTCTCTCAGCACCGCCGGTCGAGGAAGTAAAGGTTGGTTCGCAGATTCTCGAGAGCCTAAATCTTCGACCAAGAAAACTAGAGATTGTTTCCTGTCCAAGCTGCGGAAGAGCGCAGGTTGATGTCTACACACTCGCCAACCAGGTGACCGAAGGGCTGCAGCACCTGACCGTTCCAATTCGCGTGGCAGTTATGGGCTGCGTCGTAAACGGACCGGGCGAGGCTCGTGAGGCAGATCTGGGTGTTGCCTCGGGTAATGGAAAAGGCCAGATATTCGTCAAGGGTGAGGTCGTAAAGACTGTGCCAGAGAGCGAAATTGTGAAGACCTTGATCGAAGAAGCCAACCGCATTGCCTCGGAAATGGACCCATCCGAGCTTGGAACAGCACAGGTAACCGTCGGCAAGTAGCTAACATTGTGCCCATGCCTTTACGCCTGAGCACCCTGTTCCTTCGGACACTTAGGGAAGACCCGGCCGATGCCGAGGTGGACAGCCACAAGCTGCTGGTTCGCGCAGGCTACATCAGAAGAAGTGGCCCAGGAATCTTCTCTTGGCTCCCGCTTGGCCTAATGGTAAAAAACAAAATTGAGAAAATCGTCCGCGAGGAAATGGCGGCTGCTGGATCTCAAGAGGTTCACTTCCCAGCCCTTTTGCCAAAAGAGCCTTATGAGGCAACCGGAAGATGGGAAGAGTATGGCGACAACATTTTTCGCCTCAAGGACAGAAAAGAAGCTGATTATCTTTTAGCGCCAACTCACGAGGAGGTCTTCACCCTCCTGGTGAAGGATCTCTACACCTCTTACAAAGACCTTCCGCTTTCGATTTATCAGATTCAAATCAAATACCGTGACGAGGCGCGTCCTCGAGCAGGGCTATTGCGCGGACGAGAGTTCGTCATGAAGGATGCCTACAGTTTTGACGTCGATGACGCAGGACTTGCGAAAAGCTATCAGGCTCAGCGAGATGCCTACGAGCGCATCTTCAAGCGTCTTGGCCTTGAATACGTAATTGTCAAGGCTGACGCCGGTGCTATGGGTGGATCAAAGTCTGAGGAGTTTTTGTGTCCTTCACCAATTGGCGAGGACACCTTTGTGCGCTCAGTCGGCGGCTTTGCTGCCAATGTCGAAGCCATTAAGTTTGCGGTAGCACCAGATGTCGATTCCAAAGACACCCCAGCTGCTGTTGTGAATAATTCTCCTAACACACCGACTATTCAGACACTGGTAGATTTTTCAAACTCCAAGCACCCAAGAAAAGACAAAGCCTGGACAAGTGCCGACACTCTAAAGAATGTTGTTCTCGCACTCACATCCCCCGAGGGCAAGAGAAGTTTGGTAGTGGTCGGTATTCCTGGCGATCGTGAGGTAGATGCCAAGCGTGCCGAGACGTGGTTTGCACCAAACGATGTCGAGCAGGCAACCGAGTCAGATTTCGCAAAGCATCCGCAGCTGGTCAAGGGCTACATCGGCCCAGTCAAGAGTGGAAAACAGTTCTTAGGCGAGAAGGCCGAGTCCAAGATTCCCTATTATCTGGACCCAAGAATTGCCAAGGGCTCTTCGTGGATAACCGGAGCTAATGAAAACGAAAAGCACGTTTGGCACCTCACGCACGGTCGCGACTTCACAAGCGATGGCATCGCAGATATTGCTGAAGTGAGAGAGGGCGACCCTGCACCAGATGGATCGGGTCCTCTCGAACTAGCTCGCGGCATTGAAATCGGTCACGTTTTCCAGCTGGGACGCAAGTATGCCGAGGCCCTAGACCTAAAGGTCTTGGACGAAAACGGCAAGCTGGTCACCGTCACCATGGGCAGCTATGGCATCGGTGTCACCCGACTAGTGGCAGTGATTGCCGAGCAGTCGCATGATGACAAGGGTTTGATCTGGCCCGCCTCCGTAGCACCAGCCGAGCTTCACATAGTCGCCGCCGGTAAAGAGGACTCAGTGCTAGAGGCTGCCGAAAAGCTCGCCAGCCAGGCGGAGGCTCAGGGCTTGACCGTGATTTTGGACGATCGGAAAGTTTCACCCGGTGTGAAGTTCGCCGATGCGGAGCTTTTGGGTATGCCCTGGGTAATTGTCTGCGGCCGAGGGCTGGAGCAGGGCGAGGTTGAGCTTTGGGAAAGAGCCACAGGACAGCGAGGAAACGTGAAGCTAGAATCTGCTTTAGCTTCAGTAAAGCTCGGGAATTGAATAGAGGCAGGCATGGATATCGATCTAAATGTCCTTCGCCTGCTGGAGCGCGAAAAAGAAATCCCATTTGATGAGCTAGTGCTGATCATTGAGCAAGCAATCTTGGCTGCTTACTTCAAACACATTGGTGATAACACCAAGGGACCCAGGGCTGAGCTTGATAGAAAAACTGGTCACGTCAGCATTTATGCACCAGTCCTTGGTGAAGATGGTGAAAAAGTTGGCGAAGAGGAAGTAACACCCGAGGGTTTTGGAAGAGTTGCCGCCTATGCCGCCAAGCAAGTAATCGCGCAGCGCATGAGAGAGATTTCCGATGAGGGATTACTTGGAGAATTTAAGGGCAAAGAGGGCGACATTGTCGCCGGTCAGATTCAGCAGGGATCAAGGGCCTACATGGTTTATGTAAACCTTGGAAGCATCGAAGCTTTGATGCCTCCAGAGGAGCAGGTCCCTGGCGAGGACTACTCACACGGCAAACGCATACGTGTTTATGTGACCAATGTTCAGCGCGGACTGCGCGGACCAATGATCACCGTCTCAAGGACTCATCCGAATCTGGTTCGCAAGCTATTCGCTCTGGAAGTCCCGGAGGTTGCCTCGGGACTGGTGGAGATTGCATCAGTTGCAAGAGAGGCCGGACACAGAACCAAGATTTCAGTGAGATCAAAAGACCCGGCTATCAATGCCAAAGGCGCCTGCATAGGTGAGCTCGGTCAAAGAGTCAGAGCGGTAAGTGCAGAGCTGAACGAAGAGAAGATTGACGTGGTGGATTTCTCGGAGGATTTGGCCGACTACGTGGCTCATGCGCTTTCGCCAGCCAAAGTCTCATCTGCCTTTGTCATCGACCCCGCTCAGAAGGCAGTTCGGGTCTTGGTCCCTGACTTCCAGCTCTCTTTAGCTATCGGTAAAGAGGGCCAGAATGCTCGCCTTGCGGCCAAGCTCACTGGCGCCAAAATCGATATTCAGCCCGATAGCTCTCTCGAGGAATAGCCTTTTTTCTCTGCTAGTCCTAGACTTAGCTTCGCCCTCAAAGGCAAATCGCTAAAGATGCAGGCAGAAACCATGAGTGACACAACAAATGAGTAGCTCGAAATGAGCCCCGCTCAGCAATAAGGCCTGCCCTGTCCCAGGGGCTGGCCCCGGACAGGAGAAAGTAATTGGCGCTTCCACGCGTATATGACATAGCCAAGGAACTTGGTATTGATACCAAAGTCGCTTTGGCAAAGCTTGAGGAGCTCGGCGAGTATGTAAAGGGTGGTTCTTCCACCATCGCTCCGCCGGTTGCTGCCAAGCTACGTGCTGCTTTCCCTAACGCTGAGAAGCCTGCTCCAAAGAAAGCACCTGCCAAGTCCAAGGCCAAAGCCACCGAGGAACCTGCAAAAGCAGATCCAGCGAAAGAGCCTGTGGTTATTGATGAGCCGAAGAAGCCCGAACCAAAAATTGAAAAGCCTGCAGCACCACTAACGGGAATTCCAAGACCTGGTAACAATCCTTTCTCATCAAATCAGGGAATGGGAATTCCAAGACCGATGTCAAGACCTGGAAATAATCCGTTCTCATCCGCCCAGGGAATGTCTCGTCCTAGACCTGCAGGGCAAAGACCAGATCGCGCTGGTGGCAGACCACAGACTGGTGCCCCGAGGGGACCAAGGCCTCCGCAGCGAACAGGTGGCGGAGCACCGGGAGGATTTATTCCGGGTGGTAAACCAGGTGCATTCCCATCACGTCCAGGTCCTGGCGGCAGGGGTGGAAGAGGCGCCGGCACCGCAGGTGCATTTGGTCGCGGAGGCTCAAAGAACAAGTCAAGAAAGTCGAAGCGTGAAAAGCGCGAAGAGTTTGAACTAAGAGAGGCACCATCGCTAGGTGGTGCGATTGTTCCACGCGGTGATGGCAGCACAGTTATTCGACTTCGTCGCGGAGCATCTATCCAAGATTTCGCTGACAAGATTGGTGCCAACTCCGGTCAGCTAATCACTGTTTTGTTCCACCTCGGTCAAATGGCAACAGCAACTGCATCACTGGATGAGGACACATTCCAGATTTTGGGAGTCGAACTGGGCTACAAAATCGAAATAGTTTCTCCAGAAGATGAAGAGCGAGAGCTATTCGAAGGCTTTGGTCTAAACATTTCTACCGAAATTGAAGATGAGGACGAAGAGTCCCTAAAGCCAAGACCACCGGTTGTCACAGTCATGGGTCACGTCGATCACGGTAAGACCAAATTGCTTGACTCGATAAGAAACTCAAATGTTGTCGCTGGAGAGGCTGGAGGCATCACCCAGCACATCGGTGCCTATCAGGTTCACGCAATGCACGAGGGAATTGACCGAGCAATCACATTCATTGACACCCCAGGTCACGAAGCTTTCACCGCTATGCGTGCTCGTGGTACCCAGGTGACCGACATTGCAATCTTGGTTGTGGCTGCCGATGACGGCGTAATGCCTCAGACCATCGAAGCTCTGAATCACGCCCAGGCTGCCCAGGTTCCAATCGTGGTTGCGGTAAACAAGGTTGATAAAGAGGGTGCGAACCCGGCCAAGATTCGTCAGCAGCTAACTGAGTTTGGACTAGTCGCCGAAGAATACGGTGGCGATGTCATGTTCGTCGATGTCTCTGCACTCAAGGGAGCGGGCCTCGACAAACTGCTCGATGCAGTATTGCTAACTGCGGATGCAGCACTGGACCTCAGGGCAAATCCTGACAAGGCAGCACGCGGTGTGGCAATTGAAGCGAACCTCGACAAAGGTCGCGGTGCGGTTGCCACGGTACTCATTCAAAGCGGAACTCTGCGCGTTGGAGATGCCATCGTCGCTGGCGCTTCCCACGGCCGCGTCAGAGCAATGTTCGATGAAAATGGTGCAGCTGTAGCTGAGGCCAGTCCGTCGAGACCTGTCCAGGTGCTGGGTCTTCAATCTGTTCCTCGAGCCGGAGACAAGTTTGTCGTGGCTGAAGATGAGCGCCAGGCAAGACAGATTGCCGAGAAGCGTGAGGCTGCCGATAGAAATGCGCTGCTGGCAAGAACCCGCAAGAAGATGTCACTTGAAGACTTCACCAAGGCTCTTGAAGAGGGCAAGGTCGAATCGCTCAACCTCATCATCAAGGGTGACGTTTCTGGTGCCGTTGAAGCTCTTGAAGATGCTCTGCTCAAGATCAACATCGATGATTCAGTTCAGCTTCGAATCATCCACCGAGGTGTTGGTGCAATTACCGAGTCTGACGTCAACTTGGCAACGGTTGACGCTGCGGTCATCATCGGCTTCAACGTCAGGCCAGACAATAAGGCCAGAGAGCGAGCAGATCGCGAAGGCGTCGACATTCGCTACTACAGCGTTATCTATAACGCTCTTGAGGACATCGAGAAGTCCCTCAAGGGAATGCTCAAGCCAGAGTTCGAAGAGAAGCAGATGGGAACGGCCGAAATTCGCGAAGTCTTCAAGTCCTCCAAGTTCGGAACCATTGCCGGTTCTTATGTTCGCAGCGGCCTAATCAAGCGCAACGCAATGGCCAGAGTCATTCGCGACGGAGCAGTAATCAAGGAAGGCCTAAAGGTTGAATCCCTAAGAAGATTCAAGGACGATGTCAGCGAAGTTAAAACTGACTTTGAGTGTGGTATTGGTCTTGGGGACTTTGGCGATCTGCAGGTTGGCGATCAAATCGAAACCTACGAAATGGTAGAGAAGCCGAGAGACTAGTGGTCGATCACGCAAGGGCAAGAAGATTAGCCGAGCGGATCAAGGTTCTAGCCGCTGAGGCACTTGAGCGCGGAGTAAAAGATCCGGACATCGGCTTTGTCACATTCACTGACGTCCGTGTCACACCTGATCTTTCACACGCCAAGATTTACTTCACCGTCTATGGCTCTGACGAGGAGCAGCAGAAGTCAATCGATGCTCTGGAGCGCAATCGCGGACGACTGCGCGGTGAGATTGGCCACCGGCTCGGAATCCGAATCACACCAACCATTGAGCTAATTAGGGATGAAATACCGGCAACCGCTGGAGCCTTGGCCGAATTATTGGCTGAAGCTAAGCGCAGAGATGCAGAGGTTGAGCAGCTGAAGAAGCAGGCCAAACCCGCTGGGGATCCAGACCCATACGTCAAGCCAAAGTCCCAGGACAACTAATTGCCTGGCGGCATTCTGCTGATCGATAAGCCCAAGGGCATTACTTCCCATGATGTGGTGGCGATGGTGAGAAGGCAGCTCGGCACAAAAAAAGTTGGTCATGCCGGGACATTGGATCCGATGGCAACTGGGCTGATGGTCGTGGGTGTTGATTCGGGAACCAAGCTTCTAAGCCATCTCTTTGGGTTAGATAAGCAATACCTTGCAACCATTCGACTTGGCCAGTCAACCAGGACGGATGATGCTGAAGGCGAAGTTCTATCTGAAGCGGATGCCAGCAGAAACACAAAAGAGCAGATTCAAATTGAGATTGACAAGCTCATTGGAGAGATTGATCAGGTTCCATCCTCGGTTAGCGCAATCAAGGTCGATGGGAAAAGAGCTTATGACCTGGTTCGCTCGGGTGAGGATGTTGAGCTGAAAGCTAGGCGAGTGAAAATTTATCGCTTTCAATTGATCTCAGAGATAACCCGCGTTGGAAAATTTTTAGAGTTTGATGTCCTGGTTGATTGCAGCTCCGGCACGTACATCAGAGCACTAGCAAGGGACATGGGTGCATCGCTTGGGGTGGGCGGTCACCTAAGAGAACTGAGAAGAACAATGGTTGGAGAATTTAGAATCGACGATGCTAGCAACCCAGACCAGCTGCGCAAACCCATGACACTATTAGAAGTAGCAACCATGCTTTTCCCAGTTGCCGAGCTTAGTGACTCACAGGCACAGGACATCATTCATGGCAAGAGAATCCAGCTCGAGGAAAGTTCATCCGTAGCAGCTAGTTACAGGGGATCGCTGCTAGGAATTCTCGAACCAATTGCTAAATCATTTCGTTCGGTAACTGTTTTTCCGGAGGCTTTCAATGGTTGAGTGGCTGTTTCAGATATTGCTCTGGCTCTCAATCATTGTTGGAGCTGTCCTAGTGCTACTCGGTCTTGTTGGCCAAAAGCCA